>Ga0209930_1001523_pt1 | contig 35393 bp, 43 predicted proteins | sample ThiBiot_500_biof_2_FD_183948 | JGI IMG/M metagenome (GOLD analysis project Ga0209930, IMG submission 183948) | Wastewater bioreactor microbial communities from Cape Town, South Africa - Thiocy_cont_500_biof (SPAdes) | ecosystem: Engineered > Bioreactor > Thiocyanate-remediating >... | reverse complement strand
TTTATCATGTATTTCATCTTCAGACTCAGACATAAATATTTCCCAATCGATGAATTTAAACAACATCTTTATCTTGTCATTCCATAATAAATCCCTAAAATGATCCTCTAATGAACACGTACAAAATTTGTCTCTTCAAGTGAAAGACTAATATTTCCTTGACAAATATTGCCTGTGAGAACCATTTAAAAGATGTATGTCCATAGAATAACAAATCTTTTATCTTTATCAAAGTATAAATATACTTGGCAATATGCTAACGATGATTACGAAACTTATAAAAGCATTTAACATACAACAACAAAGTAAAAACTCAATATTTCCATCTAATTGAACGATACAAATAGGTGACAATGACGATTTAGTGGAGCATAATTCAAGCATTCTGTTGAATTCATTGATTGATGGGTTACGTAATGTTGGTACAAAATTTGTCTCCAAAACGATACAGGTCGATCCACTAACGTAAAATACATCATGTAGAAGGTAAGTTCATTTCGTTTTATTTGTCAACTGAATTTACCAATGAATCAAAGGTCCGAATTGAATTTAAATCGAGATTTCATTCGCAAGTTGACTGTCGATGATTAACTGAGAATGTTGATTTTCATTGAAAACAAATCGGTTAAAACATATTCAAGGTCAAGCTGATGAATTCTTCTGAAAAACATTATTTAAGAACAAACGAAAATCAGTCAATTATCAATATGTTTGAGTAGAAGTGACATCTGCTCTGAGTTTCGATTGTATGACAGATGTCTTCTACGAAAAACGTAAACATTGGATGGTCAGACAGACTGCTACTTCCTAGTAGTTTGATTTCAACAATTTGTTCAATCGAAATAAAATTTGATCCTACAACATGGAAATTTTTCAATCGATGAAGTATGTTACATTAAATTAGTAATTAATCTAAACTAAAAATCCTTATCTCGCTATTAAATCAATTGAAATGAATCATATGATTATTATAACGATACATTTCAAAGACAAGAGAAACGAACGATATGCATCATTAATTTCTTTTTTTTCTTCCTACATTATTGATTGTAATAATATTTTATTTGGGGGAGATTTTAGTTCAAACGAAAGCAGAATCAATAGTGATGCAACAAGTTTTTCTTCGAAAACCGAAACTGAATAATTTGGATAATAAACGTTGGTCAACACCGTTGCTCGAATCTCATCAAGATCAACAAGAACAACCATCAAATCAATCGACATCTGTTTCATTATTAACCAATAAACTCGGAATCTCACGAGAGAAAGCGTTTGTTGACATCGCCATTTAGTTTTGTTTATTATTACTAATTCTTGAGAATTGTGCTTCTAGAGAACGTGCATGTGTAGCAACGGGCTTTCGTTCGGTCGAATCTGCGATTAATTGGTAAGAGGTAAACTTCTGAAAAGTGAAGATAAAAATGAATTGATGAGTTATTTGAAGGCTTCTACAAAAACATGATGTGGATAAACCGATTCGAACTGAGTTTATTCTTCTTCTTTGTCCAGACGAACGTCTCAACGAACAAATTCGAACGTTTACTACCGAATCATTTCGGCATCTATCGAAAGTCAATCCGATTAAAGAACGACAACACCTACGAGCTTTTAAATTATCAAATTTTTTTCATGTAATTCATCTCGTTTGTTTTTTGTTGCTCTGACGCATTGAAATATTTGCATAATTTTGTTCGCAGATTCCTGATCGAGATGTTTACACATTTCATCAAATATTTAATTCTGTGATTGAACAATATCATGCTCAATTCAAACAAACATTCAAAATCATTTTCAATATGACAAATGATTATTTCATGTTGATACCTGATGCAGAAACAAAGAAAATTTTCGATAAATTCTTCGATTTGATCAAACAAAAATTCGAATCCATCAGTTCGTTCGTTTGTTTTTCAAATGACAAAACCTCAAAATGTTTCGTTGTGATATTTCAGTCCCACCGAAAAACCTCGCACATATAACCTTATGTCAAGGTTTGTCAAGTTTATATAATTTAACCACCGAACAACGTGGATTTCTGGTTCAATTGGCTCGAACTTGCATCGATTTCGATCGTCCGGTCAATTGGACTCTTCGTTTATACGCACGTGAACAAACGTCAACCAATAGGGTTGGTTTTCTAAAGCTCGATAAAACATTTGTATCTTCTCGGTTTTAGCTCGTCTATCGAGTCATTACACCAGTTCAAGACACAACAATCAACAATTATCTCTCATTGAAAGCCAATGATCTATTTATCGTGCCTGATAATGGCCGAATCGACGAGCAAGAAACAGCCTTTGGTGAGAGCGAGCTTTAATCAAGTTGTCTTTTGTCTCCTAGTTCGAGAAAAACTATCGATCTATCTTTCTCCCCCCTTCGACATCATATTTCTTTCCTTTCTCGTTCGATCTAGAAAAAGAGAAGAAGAAGAAAAAAAAAGAAACACAAGAATAGGAATATTTCATCAAGCATCGATGTGTTTGTGTGGCCTTTGAGAGTCTCCTTTCTTTCTCTCTTGCACGCACAGTAAAATGTTCTTCGTTTCTTTAACAACGCACAAGGCATAAGACACAGTCACCTTCGATGCTTCTTGGCTCGATGTGCGTCTCGCACGCGCACATTACGAGAGAGAAAGCAAGCGAGTGGTAGTAGTAGCTGGCGTCGGGGCTCATTTTTTCTTCTTCTTTTCAACTCGAGCGCACGTCAATGTGCTTTTTTTCGGTAATAACGACTAAGTTTCGATGATGACGATGAATACAAACGGTTGTTCAACGACGAAAACAGTTCGACGATTTCATCAACGAGCATTGATCTGGGATTTGGAAGAAACACGTGCGTTGTTGGAACTGTTGAAAGATCAACGCATATTCAAAGCAATTGAAAGTGTTCGAACGAGAGAAATCTATCACGAAATAGCCGAACGGCTGAAACAAGCGGGTTTCAATCGAGATTGGAATCAAATACGTGGACGAGTGAAAAATTTGAAGTTTTCGTATAAAAAAGCTCGAGCTTTGCACGAAGAACAAGGTCAATCGACATTGGCTTGTCGTTTCTACGATGATCTTCACCTTCTATTCGGTCATAAATATAAACGACAGAAGAGTAAAAAACGTTCGATTCAACCGAACATCGAGCCTGAGAATGAAATCGGCGAAATCTCGTCAAATATCACCGACGAAGACGATGATGAAGACGAAGAAGAAGAAGAAGTAAGAACTTCAAAAAACAAAACTTCGCTTTTCACCAACATTCGGCATTTTGTTTCTATAGTCGATTAACGACGAACAGATGGACGATTACATTCAGCGACCTGAAGATCCCTATCCAATTCTTCAATCGACTCGAACTGATTTCAAAATCAATGAAAACGACGATGAACAAGAGCAAACAACGGGCACCGATGAGATCGATGTTTATATCCAATCGATGTCGCCGTCGAAACATCAAGCTTATCTATTCGATGACGCTCTTCGAGCTGTTTCCGATCGATTTCTTCGCGCACAACAACAATCGGAACAACGGTTTATGTCGTTTATTAATGAACAAAAACGCGATGATCAAGAACGAGAAGAACGAATCCATCGCGAGCAAAGAAAACATCAACTCGAACTTATTCAATTAATTCTTAATCAAGGTACACCAGTATCCGTCAACATATCATCGTTCGCCGCCAATTAGATCGAGAATATTCTTTCTTTTTTCTTTTCTTACAAATCCAAAGATTTAATTCGAACAAAAAATAATTTGCTTTTATGTAGGTCGATCGCATACAACAGGCGAAGAAGGTCAATATCCTCTGAAAAACCTACGAAAAACGCCCGAAACCGATGCATGGATTTTGCATAAGTAAATCTTTTTCGATTTTTTTCTCGATTTTAACTCGTGTTTCTCCTCAGATCGGCGAGTTTGGCCAATGAATCGTCGAATCATGTTCCAGTGATCGATGAAAAACAATCGACATTCGTCCCGCGATTAATTCACACAGTAAAAAAACGAAACAAATCTCTCTCTCTCGAACTTTGTCTTTTCGCTTCCACAACAGAACGGCCGCGTCGATCCACTTTCATCGACATCGAATCCTGGTTTAATCCGTTTGTTTTGCTTTCGTCACGGCGAACGCGTCGACCTCGCATTCGGCCCGTCTTGGCCCGAATTAGCTTTTGATAAATCGGGCAACTATCACCGAATCAATTTAAACATGCCGATGTCGTTGCCGAATCGTCGAAATCCATTTCGAGATTTCATCGGCGACTCGCCGATCACCGAAATCGGCATCAATCAGGCTCGATTGACCGGCGAAGCGCTGGCGAATACGGATTCGTACGCGCAGTATTGTTATTCATCGCCGGCACTTCGGTGTATTCAAACGGCGCATTACATTTTGCAAGGCATGGGCATTGAAGATCGAGTGAAGATACGAGTCGAACCGGGCCTGTTCGAGTTCTTGGGCTGGTATGAACGAGGTTTGCCGATGTTTTTCAATTCATCGGAAACGATGTTCAATGATAATGATGAAGAAAGCAAGTTGTTTAATATCGATCGAAACTATCGGCCGATTATTCCGATCGAAAAATTGTCTCGAGATGAGAAATATACAGATTTCTACAATCGATCGTATAAAGTCACGCAACAAATCACAGATAAACATAAACTAACTGGTAGAACCGAGTCTCAATCTTCGATTTTCAATTCGTTTGCTTTTGTTGATATTCTAGGTGCTAATATATTTTTCATTGGTCATGCAGCAACATTAGAAGTTTGCACGCGGCAATTGTGTGGTTTTCAGCCTCGTTCTTATTCAGATTTCAATGGTGTTATTCGAAAAGTTTCGTATTTAGGTTTGCAATTATGTGAACGAAATCCCAGCGATGGTCAATGGGCATTGAAACCTCCTCCTATTCCGCCATTACAACATGCGAATAACAATGCATTCGATTGGCAAATTATGAAATAAAACAATTGTATTCTTTTTTTTTCTATTATTATTTTGTTTGTTCTCCCGTTCTCTTCGAATTTTTGATTAAATAAATGAAACGAGTGAATTTTAGATTGAATGTCTAAGAAATCATCAATAGATCCTATTTATGCTCAATTGATTGGTGATCAACCGATAAAAAAACGAATTATTGAACGTACTCAAATAAGTAATTCTTATTTCGAAGAATTTCAACGAAAAAAACAAACACTTCTCTCGTAGTCATCGATGAAAATGCCGAGATCTTGATTGATTCAGATAATCAAGATGAATTGACATCGAGCGGTGTGAGTGAAGATGAAGACTTTGAAGAAGAGGAAATCGAAGAACATCAATGTAAAGAAGGTAAAGTGAACAATACTAAGAGGAGCTTCTTTTGATTAAACACATAGAAAATACATCATATTTAGGAAATATTCTTCAGCCAATTACATCGTGTCTCAATGCTCGACATGTTGAAAATGTGATAGAAACTCAGCATCATATAAACAACGATCAACTGATAGCACAAGCAATGGCAGTTCTTGCTGCTAAATATCGGTATGTTATTCTTCGAGAAACAATGAATAAACATCGATCGATTGTGTTTCTTTTGTAGACATACAAAACCAAAGGATTCAAAAGTAGATTTACTTTTCTTTTTCTTTTTTTATTCGAAAACAATTTTCTAGTTAACTGAAAACGATATTCTATCTTTTGTTGGTCCATGTCCATTGTATTCTCTTTCGTGTTCATTTGGTCTTGACATGCATCATGGTCTTTCATCTTTTCCCTGTCGCGATGTTTTAGCTGCCGGTGGTGGTCATCACCCGGCGCCTGCTCTCTGGCAACATTTAACATCTCATCACAATCTAAATTTCCGTTCGTCTTCACTCATCATTTCCCATTTAATTCTCCACGGTTATTCAACTTCAACTCCAATTCTCTTTTCACCAAATAAAACTAAAAACATTCTTCGTACGACACCACGTTTTACATTAACGAAAAAATGTCCTTTGACAAGATACGGTGTCTACGGCGTTGCCTACGAACACGGCACACGGTTATGTTCCGGTTTAACTTATAATACGAATATTTATTCACATTTAATTTCATTTCATAAAATGACACACGACGCAGCTTTACGTTTGTCACGTGCTATTGCATTGCATGATAGGCAATTTCGATTTCAATCGAATGACGTTCTTGTTAGTGAATTGATCCAATATCCGCCATTGAAAATCTGTCAAATAAAAGCCAAACAATCGGTGACAATTCCTTTCAATTAACTGTCGATACTCTCTCAACTGTCAGATCTCATCGGGTGACGACCATTGTTTTCTATTTTATTTATTTTAAACTTGAATACAAAAGAAGCCAAGAAATTGTTTGTTTTTTTAAAAATAAAATTCATGAAAATTGTTATTATTTCGCTATCGAATACGGATGTTGAGCAAGCCAAGGCGGTTCGACTCGATCTCGAGGATCCATCACAAGTGTATGTCGAAGAACATCGACTAAATTCGGATCACGTGATGAATATTGATTCTTTGGTGGATGATGACAAGGCGGTTTGTAATCCGGAGCGGTTTGATACGTCATACGATAGAGAACGGCACCCCATGACCAAACATCTGCCTTCGATGAATGTCTTGTTATTTGATTTGCCGTGGCATTTGTTACTTCAGGTGCTGAATAATACCATGTACCGTTACTACCGACTCTATTTTCGAAATCATCGAGATTGAGGGTGAGAGAAAAAACCGATGATTTACTTTTTTTGATACGCGTTTTGAGCAATACCGAGATCGGCTATTTTGATTTTAGTGCCGGGAAATACGATGAGATTTTGAGGTTTAATATCGAGATGTACCTAGATTTGATAAAAGTATAACAATAGAATGTATGAGTCAATGAATTACAATTTGGTTTTGATGAAGAACCAAGGCAATGCTAACTAATTGTCTCCATATATGTTTTCGTTCGTCAGGTGTTAAACGAGATCGATCTTTTAAATACTTGTGAAGATCTTGTTGTCCCAATTCCATAACCAAGAAAGCAAGACCTGTTTGTCTATGAAAATCGAAATCATACATATAAACAAAATGTCGAGACACTCGTGTTAAACGTTTCGACTTCTCGATTTCAGTTAGAATCGATTCAGCAAGCATTTCAGCTTCGGCACTACTCAACGATACCAATGATACTACTTTAATTGCCACAGGTCTCTCTAAACAATCAATCAATCGATGTTTTTATTAAAGAATAAAAATCATTTTCTCAACATGCCATCAGTAGTACGTCGAGCTGCATAAACAGCTCCGAATGCGCCCGTGCCAAGTTCTCGACTAAATTTATAATGACTTTCATTGATTTTGATCAATCGACTGTCCATAACGATCGATTGAATCGTATAACGCCAATCGGTCGGTAATCCACCTTGACGTTGTGCTGATGACGATGATGGTGCTGATTCCAGTTGGCCCATTGATAGACGAAACTGAAAATAAAATCAAGGAAATTCAATAATTGTTGTTAATTGAGAAAATAAAATACGGATGCATGTGTACATCGAAGTATTTATCAATGAAATCGTGTTTTGCTATGCAAAGGCGACGGATGAAAGAGCGAAAAAGAACGAAAACATAATTTTCTCGTCATGTTAGTATGATATTTACCTTTCTTCGTCCTACGCATTTTACTAATTACCAACAAAGACATGATTTCTTTTTAAAAAAAGTTTATTTTAATTAAATCGAAGAACAAGAAAAACAAACAAACAGAAAACGGTCAATTGTTTTGATTTGTCGAATAGTTTATCAATATTCGACTTTCAAAATCTTTAATTTCCTCAATCGTATATCCTGATGCATCGATGATGCCAAAATTATCATTTAATTCATTGACTTTATCTTCGCCAATGATTTTCAGTACATCATACAATTGACACAGCGTCCGATAACGATGAAAGAACTCCAAACAATCACGATCGTTATCTGGCCATCGGTCATCCAATTCCTGTATACTCGTCAGATACTGTGGACAACGTCCTTCATGTTGTTCCCATTCATTATTATGTGATGATAAACTCTGTTCGTCATCTTCACCGACAAGACATTCCTCTTCTTTCTTTCCGCACAGATAGCACCAGGTTAAACCGCATCGTCCACATGTCATATGAGTGCAACCGTCGTCTTTGAGTCCGGTTAATTGACAATGAGGACATTCTTGTTGAGATCCGAGCGCAATGGCTGTGTCAACCATTTGTTTGTAGGATTCATATTCAATACATCGATCACGATGGGATTTTTCATCGTCTTCATTTTCTACAGCATGACGACAAACTAAACATGATCGTTGACCGCATGACGGATTTTGACAAGTCAAAAAATGTGTAGGACACGCATCAGTTGCATGGATTTCAATATAATTACAAAAAGGACCTTTGAATAAACAATCGTTTTTTTTGGCTATTAACGAAAAATTGAATATATTGCTTACATTCTACTAATTTTTCATTGGTTTCAAGACAATCTTGCGACCAAAACAAGGGAAGAACGCATGAGATATATTGCTCGTATCGATTTTGTTCGATTATAAGTTGATCGATTTCTTCTTGATCGAATGCACATGAGCAATGGCCACATTTGAGAGGATAATTAAACACGGGCTCAGCAAACATAACGTTGAGCATCTGATGAATACAATTCGTGCAAAACACAGAATTACATGTACTATGTTTGCAAATAAGTTTTGTTTCGTTGTCATTAATAACTTCGTTACAAGTTCGACAGACGATTGTTATGTTTTCTGGCACCGGTGCCTCGTTTTCTTGAGAAGTTGGTGGTACCGATACCTCGTTTTCTTGAGAAGTTGGTGGTACCGATACCTCGTTTTCTTGAGAAGTTGGTGGTACCGATACCTCATTTTCTTGAGGAATCGGTGGTACAGTCTGATTATTATTCTCCGACGACATTGTATGATCAAGTTATAAAATACACAAATTCTACAAAGTGAAGTGCTTTTTGCGAATCATGAAAATTTTGATGTTTTTCGTTTGGTTACACGAATATTTATAGTTCCCTTGAGAATAAAGTATTTCGTCATTTTTTTCACGAAAGTATGACCAATACGATGACTCTACGATGTATACATATAAAGTAATGTTGAGTGTAACAACGAGTCATCTTTATCGCCTTTTTGGGTAAAATTACAAGAATATTGAGCAAGAACAACTATATTTCGAAATATTACGCGTCGTTCGATAAAGGACAGAATAGAAAAATTATGATGACATATTTCAATTTCTTAAGATGATTCATATTGCTTAACTGTTTGTTTTGTCAAACAGATGTTCGTTCACGAATAGTTCAATTGCGTATTCAATTCTTTTCCAGTTATAGTAACGAAATTTTCAAATGATCGAAAAGAGTTTGATTTGTTGAAATGAATCATCCGTACCAATACCTTTAGCCACTTGAACATATGCCTGATCTGTGTCATTTAGTACGTTGGGTTTCATTCGTCAGATGTCACTAGACGACGAATTGAGTCCATCTATCCATTTCGAAATTTCGAATTAATAAATCAAAAAAATCATTAAATTTCAAGTGAAATTTTTTTTACAATCTTCAAAGCAAAATATCCGATTAAATTTCTCATGATCCAAACGACGTCCTCATTAATCTGCTGACGATTGTTTGTTGTTTATATTTTCAATTTCAACTCGAAAATCATCATCATCATCGTCATTATTTTGTGAGTGTTTGACTAGTACTGTGAGTACAACAGTGCTAGAATACTTTGCTTGTCTATTTCGAAAAACGTTCGTCTATCTTTGGGTCTCTCGTCTTTCGAGTTCCTGAAGGTTTCTCAGTCTGTCTTCATATTCATCTTTGAATAATTTCATCCACACCAACGATCAACAAATCAATTCAATAGATTCAACTATTTCTTCATTATGGCCGCTCAATACTGTTTGTGAGAAAAACGATGATTACAAAACTTACGAAAGCATTCATCAACAAGAAACACAACTACCAATCCTTATTCATCAACGACAACAAGGTGACAACTCAACCCTGTCTTATACTCGAACGATACAAATGGGAGATAATAATATCAGTGAACAACGACAATTTAGTGGAGTTCAAGGAGGAAATAATGCCAATAGTAACAATGTAGTTAGTCGAAAACGAACAAATAATCGTAAGAAAATGAAAACGAAAACAAGTTTATATGTTGTTTTGTTTTTTTCTCGAAATAGTTGGAGGAAATGGTGAAGTAACAGCATCACCGAAATATAATAAATCGAATTCACGTGCGTTTAATCGAGATTTTCAACAGCAAAAACAATACCGAGGCAACAATCGATCGCAACGAGCCGGTGCCAATGCACGAACTCGTACCAACGAACAACCGAACAGTCTCACCGTGAGTCATTGTGTCAATAATCTTCGAATTTAATTTAAACTTTTAGAGAGAAAACGACGATCCGTATGATTATGTTGGTGTGGACGAGGAGGCGAATTCTCTCGATGTTTTCGATTACGATGATCAATACGGAAGATCAAACGTCAAAAAGAAAAACATGAATCATCTGCTGAATTTTCATTATCTCGATAAACAACGTGCGAACAATGTCCGAGGCGGCAACAATCGCCGAACTCACCGGCAAACATTTTCGAAAGAACAATTTCTGCAAGCCAACTGTCAATTCATCGTTCCAGCCGATTCTCTCGATTATTCAATTCATTTCGCCGATCCTGATTTAGCTATCGATTGGTCACGTGTCGAACAAGTTCGTCTCCACTCCATGCAGCCACTCAAATGCCCAATTTGTCTCTCCGAGCCTCAGGCCGGTAAAATCACGCGCTGTGGTCACGTTTACTGTTGGTCTTGTTTGTTACACTATCTCGCTTTGAGCGACAAACCATGGCGAAAATGTCCGGTCTGTGCTGAATCGATTTACAAGCAGGACATTCGCAGTGTTCGAGGAATTGTCTCGCGTTCGTTGAAAGTTGGCGACTGGATCACGTTTCGATTGATGTGTCGTGAACGTGGTTCGGTTGTTTGCTATCCAAAGAGGAGTTTTAAACAGCAATCGAGCTCGAAAATCGAGCCCGAACGGTTGAGAACCGAGACGAATCAAGAACAATTCGCTCATTTACTTTCGGCGAATGAACAAACGATTTTGACGGAAATTATTGAAAAGGAAAAGTTCGATTTATTGAAACAATTGGAAGACGATGGCGAACAACCAGAAGCGTGTTTTATTAAACAAGCTTTAGAAGAAAATAATGTAATGAGAAAATTTACAAAAGAGAAAATTTTCGATTTTTGTTTTTGATTAGGAAAGAGAAAGAGTCATTCGAGAACGTTTGAGTAAACGTGAAGTTGAAAACAAGGTGACCGAAGAAAAACTTTTACCAACCAAAGTACGATGAAAATATTCAGTCGAAATCAATTTTCATTCGAATTTTAGCCGGCAGTTGTTTATGCCAATGCTTTTGACGATGTTTGCGAAATTACTATTGAAGATAAACCAGAAATCAACATTGCAGCAGCTGTTGTTGGTTCGTGTTTCAAAAACAAAAATCGATCATTTCGAGATTTTGTCTTTAGATAAAAATCCTCCTCCATCAAATCGTTATTATTTCTACCAAGCAAATGACATTTATCATACGTATTTGAGTGGTTTCAATACTCGAATGTTAATTCATGAGTACGGTTCGCATCAGAACTGTCCCGATGAACTGAACGTTCGAATCGAAGCTATTGAAAGTTTTTTCATGACTGAAGTTTGTTGATTTTGATTAAAATCAATCGAAATGAATTCGTCGGATTTTTAGGAACTTCGATCTCAATTTCGATCTCTAAGTCATCTCCCTTTAACATGCGAATTTCAAGTCATCGAAGTTCGATTACATCCGCCAATAATCTCTCCTGCAACTATGCAAATTTTTACTGGTAAAAATTCCATCTTTTTTCAAAATGAAAAACAAATCTGATTTGAAGATGAAATCCATCGTCGTCGACAAACTCGATCGCGCAAAGAACGCTTAGAAAAACGCCGACAACAACAAGCTGAACTCGTCGAAAGTCAAAAACTATTCTCTTCATGTAAAACTCTCTCTCCTTCATTCGTCCAATCGACTTTATTTTCTCATTCAGATCCTCCTGAAATGATGTATATTCCCCAGGAAAGTTTCCCCGTCAATGGAATGGACTCGATGGAAGAATTTCCAGCGATGATTAGCAATGCATCACCACCAGCAGCGAATTTAACTGAAGGCAATGTTTCGCCACCGACCGGTGTTTCGTTTGCTCAAATGTTGAAACAACAAGCGCCTCCACAAGCAGCAGCCAAATCGTGGCCAATACGAACGTTGAGCAGTGAAAATACGAAGAAGAAAACAAAGAAAAACGAGAGTGACGAAGAAGTTCTCGACGAAGATGAAGAATATTATTCAGCTGTGCCGAATTTTCGATCGAGTTTCAGTCTTGAACATGTTTTCGATCGGCTTAAACTCGGTTTGTCGTTTGATTTTTGTTTAGAAAATGAAAGAAATCCTTCGTTTTTTTAGTAAATGGTGAAGAACATCCACCACCAACAACAACTAACGTTCCGACATCGAAGAAGAAAAACAAGAAAAATAAACAAGTATTATTTGCGACTGGTCTAGCCGGACAAGCGAAACTGTGAAAATCATCGGATTTCGTCTTTTTGTTTTCGTTTTTTTTCTATTTTGCCTTTAGTTTTCTCCTTTTTCTCTGTTTCGAATAAATACATATGAATATATTCTCGGCGCTATAACGTTTAACTCAATCAATGTTCTTTCACAGCACTTCTATTGTTTTATTGATAAAAAAAAAGACTAAGCGCCATCTGTTCTTTAATTGTTTGCACCATTTTCATAGAAAATGGAGGTGTATCGATGTGTATCGATGCTGAAATGGTATAGAGATTACACAGATATTCAATAGAATCGATTGTCTACTTATCTGATTTACAAAATGGGCCCGAAAAAAACTGAAAATACAACGAAAAGCAATAAACTCTTAACTGGCGTTGGCAATCTTTTGAATACATCGAGTAGTGTAACCGGAACTGAATCAGGTGAGTCGTTTCAACTTAACATTCGTGTTGTTAGAACTCGAGAATTGCCCGTAGAAACTCAACAATGTATTGGTAAATTCGCTATCGATTTGGAATTATGCTGTCGAGAATCAGCTCCAGCATATCCAGTGTTGATTCCAGTTTACGTTCGTGGTCATCCACCTGTTTCATCACAAATTCAATCGAATCGACCACCTAGTCAACCACAAGGACGATCACGGCCACATTCTCGAGCATCGATTACTCCGTCGATTGCTGGTGTTGCTGAAGAACAATCAGCAATCACCGGCAAGCGATTCAATCGACCACGAAAATCATCAACTGCACAAAGTGGAATTCTCATCGAAGTCACTGCAATTGATAACGATAGTCAATCGTTGAGTTACACAGGTCTTTGCCATTTCTTTTCTTTTCATTCATTCGTATTTTATTTATTCAAAAATAGGAGGAGAAACATCGAAAACAGTCTCGTCGTATCGAACGTTTCATGTGATCAGCGATGTTGAATATTTTCGACCGAAGTTATTAGCCGATCTAGTCAATAATGAAAACGAATCGATTGATCAAATAACTGCGCTTTATATGAGAGGTACTTGAATTGATTCGAGATTGAATTACACACACGGTTTGATTTAGCCTGGAAACTTGATCAACGTTTTATCGATATTTTAAAGAAAGTTCTTCCATTACAAGAACAATTGAATACTCTCAAGTAATTTCAATCGAGCTTTTTTCGTTTTCGATTGACGTTTTGATTCTGAAATTTAGTTTTCGTTATATCGGTTTGAATGAACAAACATTGAATGGATTAGTTGATCTCTGTCAACTTATTAAAAATCTAAAGTCAATTGAATTTCTCTTTGTCTAACAAAATAAACAAAAGATCTTTTGTAGAAATGTGATCTTAGACGGAAATCCGTTGGCAGCTGAGTATTTCTATCGTTTAATTGAAAAAGATGATTCGAAGTAACAACTTCTTCCTTTGAGATTATTCGTCAAGTGAATTTTTCGATCTAGAATAACTCATTTATCCATTCGTTTCTGCGAAATTAATGATAAACATGCTCGAAATCTCGCCACAGCACTCGGAAATATGTTTACTCAAAATTGGAAATTACTTTCACTTAATCTAAGTGGAAATCGTATTGCCGACGAAGGAGCCATTGCTTTAGCTACTGTAATTTCGAATAATTGAACTTCTTCTCAACTAAATCTCCTTTCAGGCATTGCGATACAATCGAACATTGATCTCTCTCAATCTTTCTTCTAATTGCATAACCGATAAAGGTGCAATCTCGTTAGCACTAGTAAGTATCGTCGTTGAATCATCAAACTAAAACATTGAGACTAATATCTTTAGACTTAAGAAATCGGTAGGTTCTTTTAAATCATAGTTATGCACAGAATATTCCCCCATTAATCTTTTTTTTAATTTCATTGACTTTGTTTGATTGAAAATACCAACAACAACAACAACAAATATGTGTGCGAGTGTGTGAATTATTTAATCAGACATAGTCGGACTAAATTTCGGCACAATATATTAGAACATTTTGCTTTTTACTAAACAAAGAAAATCAACAAATTGCTTTTAGGTTCTTCGACGAATTGTTTTGACACATGATGAAGTCATTCGACGTCGATATTTATTCGCCGAACGATATGCTGAAACTCATCCGGATGAACTGAGAAACAGCGTTTGTCAAATCGAATCGTTGAAGAAAACTGATCTTTCGTTTGTTTTTTTTGTCTAGGCAAGTTCACCGACTCCATCGAATTTTTCGGGTAAAAGTAAATCAAGTCGAGTCGATTGGAAACGTTTAACCGATCCGAATAAACGCAAATTAAATCCAACGAAAATCGCACAAATTATGGTCGATAAACGTACTCGTCCTGAATCAGGTTGATTTTTAAACTTTGAAACAATTCTCAATCTTTTCGTTGATTTACGTAGAGGAAAGTCGTCCATCATCAAGAGCGAATAAACCCGAGTCGAAACCAGCACGTAACGAAGGTAATAGTGCGGCGAACAAGTCAGGAACAACACTCACTCCATCAGCTACTGCCAACGCATTCCGTCGACCGATTGCCAATAACCTTAGTGCAACGAATAAAGACGCTGGTCTCGTCATTCGAATCTCTTTTGTCTATTCGGAATTTTGTCTTTGGATTTGTAGATCAATCTCGGTCATTAAATCCGCTAAGAGTTAAGAAAATCGCTGCTGCTGTCAGTGCAGCAACGAAAAAGAACGTAACAACAGTCAAAGAAGAACATGATGATACAGTTGGCGAGGTAATTTTCACTTTTAAACAGATCACTTCTCTAAACTTCACAAGAAATCGTTCAGAAAACACGTCATTATCTAAATATGTTATTTAATTTTGTCGTAAGTCGGAAAACTACCTCAGTGTCACATTTATTATATGTTCGTACATCAATATAAAACTCAATTCTTGCTTTGACCTTTTTTTTTATCTTAAAAAAATCATATTGAAAGAATTCTGATTAGGACCGTTCAAGTGATTTGAATTCACCGGAACAAGTAAAACTTAGGCTGTTATGCTTATTGACTTAGACTTCTCGTTTTTCCTTTTTTCATTGGAAAGAAACTAATTTTGGTTCTCGAATTGATTTAGTTCATTTCGTTACAAGTTCAAAATATGGAACGAGTAAATCCGTTACTCGAAATCAACCAAGTCGAGTCCAACGATGGCGAAGTCTGGCTAAAAGGAAATTTCTCTCTTCTCAATTTAAATCTATCGCGTAGAAAACAACAGAAAATCTGTCTTTTTTCAAAGACTTGTTTGTTTTTTTTCTCTAGGAAATTATCTGACAATCGATACCGTCAAACAATTTCTTCTCTCCGTTCAACAACAATCGGCATTGACACATTTCAACGAAGCTTTTAATTTGTCAACGGTGACAACAACATCTTTATTAGATTTCTCCGGTCTTTGCCGATTAGAATTGAAAGGCATGATTGAAATTTCGATGAAATCCGTCGAATATCAAACACTCGAAACATTACTTCAACAGAAAAATCCGTCGGTTCGTTTTCAACAAATCAAAGATCGAGAAACCAAAGAACAACTCGACGTTCAACTCACTCAAGGCTCGCAACAACTTCAACCGACGCCACCCGAGAAAATCACAGTTGCATCCGAAAAAACACGCGGCGGTTCAACGACAAAAGCTACAAGTTCGTCGACAAAAACATTTTAATTCGATTAACTTTCACATTTTTTTCTTTCAGCTCAACGACCAACATCGAAATTAAGAGAATAAAACCAAATATTTATCTTTCACTGCTTGTTTTCTTTTGCTATTTAACAAAAATAAATTTTCATACTATTTTTCGCACTAATTTATTGATTTTAGATTGAAAAAAATAATAAATTATGTCAGGTTCTACTCGAACGTTTGTTGATACGAAAATTGCGCGACGAAAAATTATGGTTTTCGCTAAATCGAACGATCCCGATTCGAAACAAGCAAAACAAATACTCGATCAATATTTTCTACCAAGAGGTTCGTTTTTTCTTTTGTAGAATTCATTCGTCAACGATTTCGATTTGTTAAGAATCATTCGAATGGATCGAAATTGAGAAACGACAGGATTGCAAACAATTAGAAAACTATCTTCGATTCATTGGTCTAACTGACCGACGACAGGTAATCAAACGAGTTGCGTTTGACTTTTGCTTGTTGATTTTCCATTCTGTAGAATCCGTATATTTTCATTGATCAATTGTATTTTGGATCTTTATTTGAATTGAATATTTCGCATAAAAATGGAACTTTTAACGAGATTGTTTCGAAATAAATCTTTGTCTCATCTAGACTCCGTATATTTTCCTCGAGGGAACTTATTTTGGTTCATTAAAACAGTTGATTGATGCTCACAGGAACGGACTTTTATATGATATTTTATTATCGATTCGAAATTGAGAAACGAAATTCAGGCAGGTACATTTATTCACACACACGCCGTTATTTTTCTTATTCAAGGCGTGATTAAATCATTTCGATGATTGTTATTCTTATTTCATTAACTGTACACAAACTACGCCCAGTAAAGAAAAAGCTCGATTGTTCTGTTAATGTTTTCGTTTTTGATAAAAACGATAATAAAAACAAATGATTGTAACGTCGTTGGTAAATATTGATGCGTTTTGAAAGGAAAAAAAATGCAAGACAAGATGTCAACGTGGTCATAAAGATTTTTTAATTGTCAATTAAGAAAAATGTACAACAAGAACAAAACAAAAACTGAAGAGTTTCAATTGGATTTCTGTTCTTCAAGTTCGTTCATAATCTCCGCAAAACATTCGCTACCACCGAATAACCGTTGAGATCGTGTTCCTAACGGAACTTCATCGATAATCGTCGGCGTTGGCGTTAACAAACGATTTCGATTTCGTCGGTAGCTGAGATTTGTCGATGTGACTGACGAACATGAACTATATTGTTTGCGCAAAATCGATCGAGTTTGTCGAGCGTTCGATCCCGTTCGTTGTGTGTTCCTTTCGAATGGACTCGACGGTTCACTTTCGATCGGCGTTGTCTCACCGGGTGTCAAATCATTGACTGATGATTCTGTTTCCGTTCGACGAAGTTTTGGCAGAATTCGAGCTTTAGAAATCGCCGATCGCCAATGAGACGATTTCTGTTTGTTTTGTAGTTGTTGTTCGTGTAATTCACGATCGAAATCAACGTGACGAGAACGAGGAGATAACGACGGATCTTGAGAATGAATAGCGGGTAGAACAGAGAATTTACTTCGTGTTGGCGATGTTAGTCCAGGTGAAATTGTATTATCTAGATAGACGAAAAAGAAAAAAAAAGGCGAACAAATATTAATTCGAATTTGTTTGGGTTTGATCGGTAACCTTTTATGATTGAATTTATTGTTGCTGTCGATTCAACTGAATTCTCTCGTACGAGCGTGGCTTTTTTCGATTTAACTGCTCGAAGTTTTTTCGTTGCTTTTTTCGTTGATTGTGACGGTTTCTTTGTTTCGATTGCTATCGATTGATCAATCGGACCGCTCGATTCGGAATTGAGCTCCTTATGAAATTGATAAACATACCAACTACACGTCGACACAAGTTGTTCGGCTTGTGTCGAATCGATACCCATTTGACAAAGGGAATTTTTTAGTAGTTCATGTGTAAAAATCGGCTCACGATTTTGTCTCGACGACGCTTTCAACCACATGGCATAGTCAGTATATTTCTCTTTCAATGCTGTTACATTCTCAGCTAGATTTGTTGAAGTTGTTGGCGTTATTGGTGATTGACGAAAACGATTTCGATTGCCGCCTTTGTTAACTTTTGGCAAATGAAGATTAGTTGATGATATCACGGGTTTTGATGCAAGCATTGTAATCTAGCAGAGAAAAATCAAAGTTATTATTCTTATGTGAAGAGAAAAATGAAGTTTTTTATATATGTATATATTTATCCTACTCGATTGTTATGCTTAAAGTGCATTGTTTAGAATTGTTCTCATTGGCAAAATTATAAAAATATTCGAAAATGAATGTTGTGGAAGCTTTTGTTTTTCTTTCTTTCTCTCTCTCTCTGTTTCTCTCTCATTCTTTCTCATTTTAACTGCTCAAATAGATGATGGCGAATGGTGTGCCACTCGTCGATTGATTAACTATTAAAATATGAGAAAAAAAAACGAAGTGAATTTTGTACAGTTGATAGTTTCTACGTCCACTTGAAAAAACAAAAAAAAGAAATTCAATAGAACGGGGAAAAAAAGTAACTTTAGTTTTTGAATCAACATTCATGCGAATCTCTCGTACATCAATATTCAATTTATAAATGGAAGATATTTTTAAACATAAAAAATAAAACGATTGCATATATTCAACTTACTTAATCGTTGATGTACGAAACTGAGCCGTTTTTGCTTCGAAATGAATCAAAATACGTCAGTATTTATACGGTTGGCAAACGTAGAATGCCCTCGAATGACTAAATTCACACTTTGTATTGGATTTTTTTTCTGGTATGATAAAAAAACAACTGACTTTTTTTTTTTAAATCGATGATTAAAGGACAACTTTCAGAGCTTCTCGTTAATTATGACGGATAAATTTATCGTCAATGAAACGAAAAAGTAGTATAAAATACAAACTTTTCGTGTTTTTTTAAAAAAAGACTAAAGTACTTCAAGGTTATTACTCATAATTTGTGTTCTCTCGATCATTCCAATGAAAACAAATCTATTTAGATTAAATAATGAGATGCAATCTTCTCTATTGATCCTATTGAAACCGTACAAACTACCTTTTATTTCATGGCGAAAAAGTACGACGATTTATCCTTAAAAAAACATGACATGATGTTTAATTCTCCTTGAAATTTAAACTGATCCAAATTCGTTTCAAATGATGAAAAATGTAGAGATTAGCTAGACAAATGTGATTTAATTTCAAACTATTTCTCTTTTGTGTTTGTTTCGTTCTTATACAACAAGAAATACAAACATGATACGCACAAAAAAAAACAAAAAAAAAACGAAGAAGAGAGGGGAAAGTAATGAAAGTCTGAATTACACAAAAAAAAACACGTGCAGATATCTGAGTTGGAAAGAGAGACGAATATCGATTCCATGAGTCATTCTGATTTGAATTAAAAGTGTTCATTCGGGATTTGTTGTTGTACTTGTTCCGTTTTCGGGCGCAGAAGGAACTGTGGTTGTTGTTGTTGTTGATTCATGACGTTGAAACACAGGACCCATTTTATTCATATATTTTTTGACGTAAAGTTCAGTTTTCAATCGAACACGATCGGTTAACATAGGTGACAACGCGATTCGATCGTTTTTCGCCTTTTCAATTTCTTTATCGAGCACAGCTAATGTAAATTTCTTGACAAGATATTTAATATCCTCGGTCGTGGCTATACGACCTTGTTTACACGTTCGTTTCGTGTAGGGTTTCAATGTCGAATGAACATATTGAGAGATATTCTTTCGAAGAAGATCACGATTCACTTTAAACGAATTCGTTGATTGATCTTCGGTTTTCACTGTTGTAGACGTTTCGTTATTTGCTGACTCATCGATGTTGGCTTGTTGTTGTTGTTGTTGTTCTTCGGTCGATGGATCTTTCTCAACATCGATGGATTCGATTTCTGAAGGACGTTTTCGTTTGTTACTATTACTAAGATGATGATGATGATGTCGATGAGTTCGAACATGCCGATGAAGATGTTTCGAACGATGTGACGGCCGTCGTTGTTCAGTGATTTGCGCCGAAGACAAAGGACTCAAATCCAACGGTGGATCTGCTGACAAATCCGCTGCAGACGGTGGCAACCAAGTCGATGTCATTGTCTCTTTATTGTAGAAATACACCGAAGACTCCGATGGACACATGGCCACGGACCAACCGGAAGGCAAACGAATCATCCGTGATAAAACGGCGTCATCCTCGGGTCGAGCAGGTGGTGGAACCGGTGGTTCGTCTTTGTTTGAGTCAGAGATCGATGCCATGTACGATTGAATGTATTCGAGAGGAATCTGGGAGAGATATTGATGAATACAAGATGTTTGATCGATGGGTTGAGCCGGTGTGTTCGATGCTGTTGGATCTGAGCCTTCGGATGTTCGTTGTTTTTTGTTCGGCGGTTCGTTTTCGGTTGGACTTTCGCCGTTAGCAGCCGCCGCTGCTGCTGCTCGAGCTTTTTCGGCGTCTTCGTATTGTTGTTCGAAGAGTTTTCTTCGTTCGTCTTTGGACAAGTCCTGTTCGTGTGAACGTGGAAGATCTCGATGATTGTACGTCGTTCGTCGATTTGAATACCGTTCGATCGGTTTCAATTGCGACATCGTTGGTCGAGTATTGAAACTAAATCGAGATGAATTCTCTTCTTTCGAACTGTGATGGTGATGATGATGATGATGATTGCTCGAACTCGGTTCGGGTTCTTTTCGTTTGGGAATGATAAATCGTTCTTTCAACGACATCCAAGTCGAATACAAATGAAACAATTTCGATGTTATTGGATTTTCTAGATGATCTAGCATTTGATCGAGTAGATTCTGAATTTGTTGTTGATCGCTAACAACACTTGTTGTTGTTGTTTCGATAGGGAGTTGTAGTTTTTGATGAACTAATTCTAATAAACCATTTTTCTTGACAATGGTTCGATCTTTGATCGGAAGGATGTTTTGAATAAAATCTAGTAGATTGATTTTAAATTCAATGGAATAATCTTGTTGTTGATCGTTATCAATAAGAATATCTTTCATCCAAGAACATAAAACATGTAGACCATTGCATTCTAAAAATAATCGTGGCAATTCGAAATGTTTTTGCGAACTCGTTCGAATAAGATCCAACTCGATCGTTCGAACATTTTCGCTGTCCGTTCTCGACATAATCTGAATTAACTGTCGAATTTCTTCGATTGTCTTCGGAATGATATATTCATTCGTTTCATCATCTTGCAAATATTCGATTAACTCATCATCGTCAATCGCTTGTCGACGAGTTTGTCGTTTCGTCGAATTATTATTATTATTCTGATTTGTTTTAATACTAATCGTTCCTCGGCACGTCTGTGCACCGCAATAGCATTTCTCATTGGCTAAATCCGCCGAACCAAACGTTTCAAATCGATAATCAATCGTAATCTCTTCATTGGCATCTAAATCTCGTTTCGCAAATATTCCCATTCGATATTCGCCATTGACGAGCCATTTCTCAGCGACACAATTCGGCTCACAAGAATGATTAATAAATCTCGCCCAATTGCCTTTAATCGTCGAGTCAATGACCGTTCCGTGAATCAGCGACATGACGTACTGATGAACATTTCCATCACGTTTGTATTTTTTACTTCGTCGAGCCAATTCGTCCATGTCGACAACTTCGCCGACATATTCAACGAGAAATCGACCCTTACGAATCGACGCCACCGTTCGAAGACCGTAGCCTTTCATTTCTGTCTTGAATAAAGCTAATTTATGTGAAGCGTAGGAACGTTTTTGAAATCGACGATTTGTACAAAATTGTCCGCACGGACAGTTCGAACTGCATTCGATGAGTAACATTCGATTTAGACATTCGGTTCCACAGGCTTTGATTCCACGAGAACGATCGTATTCGCTGGTTGTGCATTCGCATTCCATCACTTCGCGATTGTGACGTTTTTGCTGACGACGAGACGATGATAAACAATTGATATTATCACTGATTTGTGCGTAGTTTAGCACGGTGTCGACAGGCAAATTCGTGTTTAATACGACAGGTTCAACGGGAGTTGTTGTTGTTGTGATGTCGGAGAAACGAGAGACTCGCGGTGGTTTTGTTGTCGATCGAATATTGGCGGGAAATTCTTGAGCTGGAGTTGTCGATGAGTCGGTGGTGATTTCTTTGAGATAACGTTGATGTTGTTGAGGAATGAAAGGCGGTGGTGGAACGGAAAAGCCTGTGAAATGTTCCGAATAAAATGTGTTCGGCTCCGGTGGAAGTGTTTGAATCGGAATCAGATGAGTCGCTGTTGTTGTTGTTGTTGCATTGGGATCTCGTTGTGTTGAAATGGCTTCGATGGATTCTGATGCTTTGAGGAAGAGTTTTTCGAGTGTTGGTGAACGACGATGACGTCGAGACGACGAACGAGATGACGATGTTCGAGAAATCGACGAGTACGATGTCGAAGTACGAGATGACGACGATGAAGATGTGGTTCGAGTGCGAGGCGAAGACGAAAATGACGACGAACTGGAAGACGAATATCTCGATCGATGTGGTCGACGATGATGACGATAGTGATGATTATGATGATGATGATGGTATCGAGGCGATGGCGATCGATAATGACGATGATAATCATGTCGTCGATCGTACGACGATTTTCGTCGAGGTTCATCGATCGTTTTCCGGTGATGTTTTTTATCTAAATTCTGATTGCTTGCCGACGATGAATGATGATACTTCGAAGAGTTTTTCTCATTTGTCTGCAAAATCAATTTAAAAAATCGTCGTTAGAAAAAAACAATCGTTTCCTACTCGTGATTTCTGACGATGTGTGTCATTATCGGTACCGGTTTCTGAGTGTTTTCTCGTTGTGATTGTCTAAGAAAAATAGGAAAATAAATGAAGACAAATGAATTGACGGAATACTTGAGGCGATGACGAACGATTTCGATCGGTTTTCGAATGACGATGTGATTTCGAACGATGATGGTCGACCGACGACGAATCTTCTCTCTGAAAATCATCGAAAAATAAAAATATTCGACGAACATTCGATGAACGGAATTCATACTTTCGATGTGGTCATTCGAGTTGAACGTCGATCTAAATGATTAGAATTGCAAATAGAAGAGAAGAAACGCAAAATTTTATTTTGTTTGAAATCAACTGTCGTACACACTAAGAAGATCGATTACCAATCAAATTCTTCGAATAGTCCTCTCGTATAGAAAATCATCAAATAAAAATTCATTCGATATGTGTCGTTGTCGTACAACATCTCTGAGTTCGTTCGTTCATTACCTGTGGCTGTTGTTGTTGTTTCACTATCGACTTGTGTTCGATCAGCAGCAACAGATCGAAGAACACCTGATTTTGTCACGAGAATTGGTTTGACAACAGCTAATGGTTTTCCATTGTCGTCGCAAGACGAAAGATCTGTTGAGATCTTGTCGAGTTCTCGGATTTTATTCGATGTTTTATTGCCTTTGCCCCATAATTTACTGATAATCTTGTGTTGTTTTGCTTCATCATCGATAGTTTTCGTTGAATTTTGAGGATTTATATCGGCCATTGTTGTTCGAATGTTTAATATCGATATCGTATAAAAACGTTTATCGTTGTCTCTTGTTTAGCCATAATATGACCTCAACAATGTGTAAGATTGAAGTTAAAATGCGACGGTTGAGAAGACAGAAACGAAAAAAAACGAATACATTTCGATAGCGACGAGTTTTACGTGTTGTGTAAACCGCGTATCTTAACATCGACGTAGAAAGTGGCGCTGTTCTACTCAAACCTAAGTCTCGCCTCGAGCCAGTCAAAGATTCAATCTTAGAACATTTTAACGTAGAATCTCATTCGAATTTAAAAAATTTTCAATAAAAATATCGATATTTCATAGAAAAAAGTCCTTGTCAACTGTTGGTTGAACCTCTAAATTATCAAAAAGTCATCATTTTCTTTTATCTTATCATTTTGTTTGAAAAAAAAGATTTGAATCTAAGAAAAGTAAAAAAAAAACGAGACGAAATCAGCTTCTTAATTTAGGACGTATTATTTCGTCGCATTTCTATATCTTGATCAAAAGCAAGCCAATCAAACAAGTCAACGTAGTAAACCTTTCTGTATTTTACATGTAAATATTCGAGGTCAAGGTGTATAACTATCGAATAATTATTCTTCCATTGATTCATTTAGAAAAAAACGATTTCATATTAACATGTAAATACGAAAAAAAGAAAGATCAAAAGCGCATTATGTGAATGTGCAGTCGTATGAGACATTGACTCTTTTTAATCGCTAGTCATCTCGAAATTGAAGTTGACTACTTTTAGTTTTAGATAGTAATGGCTGATTTCAAGTACAGATTATGTATTTGCGCTACTGTATTAATTGTAATCTTGTGTACTTTCGTATTCTATTCGAATAAACACAAAACTGAATTTGATATAACTGCTATTATTCCGAGTGTATCCTTCAATGGTAAACTTAGTGGTACAGATACAAAGAATGATATTCAATCATCCCAAAACTATATTCGAAGATATTTCAGTAATGAGAACGAATTATTAGAAGCTCACTGGCTAAAATTGATCGAACATTATATTCCTCTACCACTTGAATCTGGTTACGGTTCACATAAACTTGCTTTACTTGCTGCAAGTATTCTAACAAGTCAAACTGGTGGACCATCAATGGAAATGGGCTGTGGTTATCATTCAACTCTTCTTCTTCATCAAATTCTTGTCAACGAACAAAAACGATATCTTCTTTCGACAGATACCGATCAAGAATGGTTACAGAAATTTGAAAATAATATGACATCGAATCTTCACGAATTTCGTCATATTAAACAAACATCGGATTGGGATGAAATCGGAAATGATCGATCACGATGGTCGATTATTTTTGTTGATCATAAACCAGGCGAAAGAAGAGTTGTTGATATTATTCGATTAGAAAATGTGACGGATTTGATGATTATTCACGATACAGAAACAGCATCGTACAATTACGAACAAGGATTATCACGTTATCCGTATCGATATCGATACAAATACTTAGGAACAAATACGGATGTTGTTAGTAAATCGAATCACACATTATTCGAAGCTGTTCGATATTTACTTGAATTAACCATCAAAATGCAAATACCGATTCGAAAAGAAAAATAATTGTTAAGAGTTTGTTTGTTTTTTTTTATTTTTGTAATTTCTTAATAATCGTCTTCAAGTTCAAGTAAAAACTCACATTTTACGAAATTATAACCATCGATTGTCACTCGAATTGCCTAGGCAAAATGAAGCTTCTTTTAAATATGCGTGATGATCCATTGACATTTGTAATATTGAATGGTGGATCATCACTAGTTAGTCCAACGCCAAGACCGACGCCGAGTGCAACACTTGCAACAATGATAGTAGCCGTAGCAGCAGCTGCACCGCAACAACAACCAGGAGAACAAAATCCTTGTGCTCCAAATTGCTCTGGATATTTTGCTTGTAAAAATTTGAATACAGGATTTAGAATGGTCCGTATAAAAGAAATAATTGATCGTAGAACGGACCAGACAGTTGTTTTCTCTGGCTGTTGTTGTCGTGCTGGTGGACTATTGAATCCCCAGAAATTCATTCTATTTTGTAGTCGATCGGAATGTAAACGAGGTACTCGATGTCGTGAATAGAATCGCATTCCATGGTGACTATGGTTGCTATTATTTGAACCAGGAGAAACCATTTGAATTTCGTAGAAACGAGCTCGATGTCTTACTCCGTTAATGTTGTAGAGGAAATTGATCTTTCTCGTTTCACGCCATGGTCTGGTCCGTAACGAATGACTTTAATGATACAACTTGATAAAATCACTAATTAGTTATCAATATCAAGGACATTCATTTCTCACTCATTAGATTCAGACTTCCTTTTTCTCTCTCTCTCTCTCTCTCTGTACGTTTCATTTCATCTGTCAACAAAATTTATTAATAATTTTCGTTGTTTTGATCGATCGAAAGAAACTGACGACTGATTATTATCCACTAATTTTTATTTTGTTTTGTTTGTGAAATAAGCAATGAGTACAATGACTGAATAAATAGTGAATAGAAGTTCTATAATCACTCTGACAAAGCAACAAGAGAGAAAACAACCGAAGAGAACCTGCTCTCCCGAAAGAAAAAAAACACCACTAACAAATCCAAAAAGCTAACAAAAACAAATGTGTTTGACAAAAATAAAGATCGCTGTACAACATGTTCAAACGGCTACTCAACAAACACAAAATCAAAGCAAATCAAAGGAAAACAAAGCAAATGTTTACAAACAACAATTATTCAGAAATATGAAAGAAAAAAACAAACCAATAACCAAGCTCTTACTATAATTAGTCTAGACTGAGATACTAAATGACGTGCATACATATAGATATATGAAAAAGAAAGAAAAATCGAAATAATTGACTAGTAAACTGAACGACCACAATGAGGACAATGATTACAGCAGTTCTTTTTGTGATGATAATTGTGATGCCAATGGCTTTTAATATTTTCATTTTCGGTCGACCATTCAGCACGAGTTTGTGCTGGTGGAAGAAGTAATGGTGGAAAGAGTGTTGATAACGGACTTGATGAGAGAGGTGGAGACGTACTTGTCACACCGTTTGATTGAATTTCGGGAGACAAACGCCAATTTGTTGTTGTTGTTGTTGATGGAGGAGTGAGAGGCATCCACATGGGAGCATCAGGTGATAAGGATGATGATGGATTAGCTAATAATGGCATTGGACGATTTACTGAAAGAGCTAGAATAACAATGATCAAATAGAATTAGACGATAGATTTCAATTTGTTTGATATGTACTCGTACATCCGAAGGCGGTTCGAGCCGGTGTCTGAGGCGGTGTTGTTGATAACGATGGAGTTGTATGATTTTTGGCGACAGCCAAAGAGACCTGAGAGCAGTAGGAGTTTTGTTATTTCAAAGAATGAATATGTGAACATACTGTTATCTTTCGTCCGTCGGCAATGGTGCCATTTTTAACTTGCATGGCACGTTCACCATCACGTCGCCGAACAAATGTAAGAAATCCAAAACCTTTCGATCCTTGTGCATTAGAAACAACTTCAACATCGTCAACAGGACCGAAAATCTAAACCAAATATTTTTTCAACAACAACAAATTCGAATTTACTTCAAATTGTTCTCGTAAATGTTTATCCGACCAACTAAACGGAATATTTCCAACATGAATACGTAGAGGACCATCATCAACTATCGACATTTGACGAGTTATTTGATTATTATTATTGTTCATTGAATCATTAAAGAACTAAAATTCAAATTGGGTATTTTTCTCAATCGATAGACGAAATCGAAAGCAGAAGAAAATATCGATTTACCTGCATTATTTGTCGATTTGTTTCACAAATAAGATGATGAATAGAAAAGAACGACGGACTAAACGATCTAAAAAGTAAGAACGAAATATCGGAATTGACTTTCTATTTGCACTAAATCATAACACTGTCTGTGTCTCCGTATTTACTGATCTTCATTTTTTTTAACTCGTTCTCTCTCGTTTATATTACGAAAATGTCTCTCTCGCACACAAAACGCACGTGTTTGTATGAAACAAACGAGAATATATTAGTATTCGATTTTCGAATCGATAGACAAAGGATTCATGTTGTCTGTCCTTTATCCATCCAGGCCTATCATTGCATCGAACTCATTTGTAGATTTTTCATTCAATTCTTTTGTCAACATGTCATTGTTTGTTTGGAACGAGGAAAACAATTTTATTCTTCTACATTCGATTCACCAGCATTTTCAACGACAATCAACGATCAATTGGTCAGCAATTGTTCACGATATTCGACTGGATATCGATTCAACTGAAATTGTATTTGAAAAAAAACGTTTTTTTTTTCTTGAATTGATATTTGACAAATAAGATCGTTTGTTTTTAGTTATTAAAAAATCAATATGAATATTTATGTGAAATTTTTCGATTGAACGACGATCCAAATTTACTTTATTCGATTGTTAAACACGAGTATTTACAATATTTATGTCAAAATCTTGAAAATGATTCGAATTTACAATTAATTGTTGTTTATCAATTTGTAAAACATCAACGAACCCAACGAATCAATGCCAATGATATTCAATGTTTAATTATCAATTGGGATTTCAAGTAGAATGTTTGTTTTTCTCTTTGAATATCGACGAAGAATCGTTTTAGTTATTCATCGGATGAAGAAAAACAAAGGAAAACTCGTCTTTTGAATACATTAACTCGTCTTAACAAATTATCTTCACAGACAACTGAAATTAACCAAGAAGTTGGTCATTTTTTGTATAAAAAAACTTATATTTTACTTTAAAATCGTAGAAATTCTGTACTAATCCTCGTCGTCGTACTCGATCGTTAACAATTTCACTTGAAAATCAAAGTACACAAGCAAATATCGGTGTTGAATGGTTTGTTCCAATAAAAAAACGTGAAAAACGATCTGCTTCATTGAACGCTGATGAAAATCTAGTAAATGATTAATCAAATGCCTTTGTTTTCGTTTGTTTAAAATACAAATTTATGTTGTAGGAAGAAATATCATCGTCTGATTCTGTTGATATCAATGAAAATTCTTGCAAACGACAACGAGCTGTTTAAAGAAAACGAATTGAATTTCTATATTTATTTTCTGTTCACAATAAAAATCAATTGAATTTATTCGAAAGAAAAAGATGTTGGTGGAAGATAATCTTCGACAGCAAACGGATAGCCGATATGGACTCCGCGTCCTCCGGCATCGGGTGTTGTCCAAAATCGAAGATGATTAAGACGTGAACTAGTCGTAGCTTCAGCAGCAAATGCTTGTCCGTATTCTCGTCGTTGTGTATCATCGGGAAAGTAATGTGTTTCAGCAACACCGTAGAATTTCGGCGCACCGAGAGTTGATAATGTTGCATCAGCATCATTGAAAACGTGATTAACTAGATGAGCATATGTCGATGTATTTCGATCGATATAACAGGAGAAATCGATTCGACTTGGAAAAGGCAATTGGTGAGTTTTTAGGAAATATAACGAACGATAGACCCAATACATACAACGATGTCCATTGAGAGCTGGAAATTCAGGATCGATATAATCAGCTTCAAGAATAACAAATTCTCGTCCATCAATTAAAAAATAGATCGTTGGAATGAAACCAGCTGCAGTAACTGCAGTTATAAAACGTGGATAATGTGTTACAAGAAACCAATCTTGATTTGGCTTTGCTCCAATCATAACTTCATAATCGAGATAAACTCGTTCGACAACAAGAACACCATCAGGACGTCGTACATTCGAAAGAACACTGAGAATAGCATCGGTTGTTGTTTCAACACGTGACGTAAATTCCGATGCATTTAAATGATCAGGTCCAAATCCAACAGTTAAATTTCCTTGTTGATAATCGGCAACAGCAAGCCAGAAAAGTGCAACATTTAATCGTAAACGATGACCATCAACTTTACTCACAATCGATGCAACATCTTCGGCATATTGATGTAGATTTTGTTTTTCTTGTTCACTAATAGGAAATGTTGCTAACCAATCTTGTCGAGGAGCTCCTGGATCACTACCAAACCAAATATCCAATGTAACAAAACTCGCTCGTCGATCAGCAATGCCTTGCAATTGAGTAAGGACAGTTGATCGTACACTTGGAATGTGATATTGCGTTAGAAAGGCAGTGAAAGTGAAATTAGCACCGTAGGCATGATAATCTATTCCAACTTCATAAGCCGATATGGAATACAATAGAAACACTGATAAAACTAACGAATAGACGAAGCGCATTTTCACTTTATAAAACTCCTGCCTCTATTTACTCGTGATATTTATAGATCTGCCTCAAGTTATCTCGCACCTCACAAAGATAAAGCAAACGTTTTTTCAAATGTTTATTCTCTTTCTCTTTTTGTAAATAATATAGAAAACTTTCGTATGTTTAAATTTATTGATCAAATTGAATCGTAACACCAACATGATGTGGATGCGTGACAATATTTTCAAAATGTCCACCTGAATTGACTTCAGGACCACCATCACCAAAGGTAACATGCTGCATTAATCTAGTAATAATAACTTTTAATTCGAGTCGAGCTAGATCTTGACCGATACATTGCCGATGTCCGCCACCAAACGGAAGATAAGCACAGGAATGATGATCTTTATCATCGGTAAGAAATCGTTCGGGATAGAAACGTTCGGGATCGATCGACCAATATCGACGATCATGTCCGAGCGAATAAAATGAAATATGAACTTGATCGCCTTTGTAAAGTTGAATGCCACTTTGCGGCAAACGATCGTCAGCTGTCAATGTTCGATTTGTTCCGATAGCAGGCGGAGTAAAACGAAGTGTTTCGTTGATAGTCATGTCTAAATAAGTCAAACAATCGAGTTTTTCAATAGTTAAATCTCGATCGACACCGTTGTTGGTCAATTCTTCTTTGAGTTTTTGTTGTACATGAGGATTTTTACTTGCCAAATGAATAAACCAAGCTAATGTCGTCGCTGCTGTTTCATAGCCAGCGACTAGGAAAAGTAACATTTCATGTAACAATTCAGTTCGTGATAAACCTTTTTTATCTTCGTCGTTTTTTTCTGCTTCAGCTTGTTCGTTCTCTTGTAACGAACCGACTAATGACGCAATTAAACAGTTTCGTTTTCGTTGTTCGGTTACATCTCGACTTTGATTTAATTCTTGTTCCATCATGTCATATAAATATCGTTCAATAATTCCCTTAGCTCGTTTGTATTTCTCATTTGTTTTCAAAAAAATCTTCGCAATAAAATTCGGCATTTGAAGTGTTTTCTGAAATGCGCCGAGAAAATCTTGTAGAGCAACGGCTAGTTCATTTCGGCCCGCTAATTTATCATCATCTAACGTCTGCAAATCGTAATCAAACGCAATAAAACCAAATATCGAAAGTAAAAGTTCGTGACATTGACTTTCGATATTCTCGTGAACTTCCACTGGCGAATAGGAACGCCATCGTGACAAAAGTTTTTCCGTACATTGAATGATGACGGGGATATTATGAAGAAGTTTAGCACGACGAAAAACGGGAATTGTTATTGCTGCATGTCGTTTGTATGTTGCGCCTAGATTTTCGAAGAAAAAACAAACAAAAAACTATTGAGGGTGTTGAATTCTATTGACGTACCTCGAGTACAAATCAGTCCGTCAGGAAAAATAACGCCGAATTTGTGTACGAATAAATCGCCTTGATCGTAGATTTGTCGATTGTTGAATACATGTTTGATATCGTCTAAACCGGCGAGAACAATGAGTCGAGAGGGACCAAGCCAGAATTGATAAATATCGCCGAAACGATTTTTAAGTTTCTCGAGAGTCAACGGAAGTGAAGCATTTTTCAAAAGAAGTCCCGATTGATGTAAATTACCAATCAAGAACTGTGGTGCAATGCCAGGTATTGGCCCACGAAGTGTAAAATATTTTAATTTTATATAAAATATACTGAGAACAATCAGAATAAGTAAATAGATGATAAACATCTGTGTGTTACGCAGTCGAAACTAAACAAATTATGTTTTTATTTTTTTTTGTAAAAATAGAGAACGAAACTAACACGTGTCTAGTAATATGTCTTGTTTTTGTCTCGTTCTGCTTGTCAAGAACACACACCTCGATAACAATGAGAGTGAAATCAGTTAAGTCGAGAAATGTATCGTATCGTATGTGCTGTCAATGAATCTTTGTATTATCAAATGCTTTGCAAAGGATTGCTTCAGTCATTGCTCAAATATCGATCTGTTCCATGTAAAACGACTGTTTTACTTGACGGAAAGATTTGTCAACCATTAGATGATCTTCGTGATCAAATTGAAATCGAGCCCGTCGAACCTTTGGATATTATTTGTGGATGTGTTCGATACGCTCGCTGCAGTTATTCCCCGGCAAATCTCTTCGAATAAAAGACTTAATCAAACGAGAATTTAAATCGAATTTAAACGAAATGATCTATGAATTCAATGGAAGAAAATATTCAGTCGGCACAACGGATCATTTATATTTCAATGCTGGTAAATTCAATTTTGAATGATTCAATCCGACAGATGATTTGATTCGGTTAGGTGTGATGTTAATCGAACCAGACAAATGGCGTCAACTTCAAATAAAACAACATGTCGAAGCTCTTGCACTTGCACATCCCTTGAAAATGTACACAAGCGATGAGATGGCATTGAATTTAATCTTTCGAGGCCAATTAACTGAACAGTTTTTAAGTGAAAAACCACGTATTTGGCATTTTAATACTTGTAAACCAATTGTTCATTTGCCATTGAATCGATTTCACAATTGGTTTCCATTTTTTAACGCACGAGATCAAATATTTTTGAAAGAACTTGAAAATATCTGTCAAACTAAAGGAACTGCAGCTATGTTAGCAATCAAAAGTGAAGATTATAATCAATTTTGATTTTTTCAGATATCTGTTTCATTGAAATGACACAATAAAATAAAATTATTCAACATTTAACATCATTCTTTCAACGAGATTCAAAACGTATAAAATGTGCAGCTCTAATTGGATCATTTGGACGAGGACAAGGTTCACCGACATCAGATATTGATATTGAACTATTAATGACAAATGATCAAATCAATATCGATGAATTTACAACTGATATTATCGAATTATTTCGTCAAACTGACAAATCTTTATTTGTCAAACATACAATTTGGCTTGACGATCAACGAAAACTTGCACTTTATCATGGAGCACAACTTCTTCTCTTCTAATTTCAGCCGGATTGTCTCAATTTGATAAATATTTCCTCGGTTCTCGTATCACCAAGCTCGACGTCTGTCTTCTATTTGATCCTGCAAATGTTCTGCGTGAACATTTTCAACATATTCTCAGTCTTCCGTACGATGATCGCGAAGGTCTAATTCGTAATCTAATCTCAAGCATTCAATTTCAATTTGAATCGACGTCATCAGCTAGAGAACGTTGTGACGCTTACAAATTCTATTTTCTCTCGAATATCACTTTACATGAACTCGTTCGACTTTCGTATTTATTAGATGGCAAAATCGAATACAATTACAATCCTCCTCGATCCATCGTCGATCAAAATCTCGTTTCAACAATGAATTTCGATCAAGCAAAAAAATCATTTGAACAAATTAATCAATTTATTCCTCCAGCAACTCGATCGAATGGAAAATCAACAAATGAATTTCATTAAAAATGCTCGACTATTCTGTGTTGATCTTATGAAAAGAGAAAGCATAGAATAATAATAATAATAATAATAATAAAAGAAAAGAAAATCTTTCTTTTCCTCTGCCAAATTGCCATTCCGATAGTAATTACTGAATTAGATACTTTGAACATTTGCCGTCCGTTTGCATTGACTAAATATTCTTTTCCTACTAGTTCGATTTTCAACTATCCATGTCAAAAACAAATTATAACCTCTCATTAGGATAAATAATTATACATCTAAGTGGTTCATAAGTATACATGATGTATCCGGTGTCAGAAAGAAACAACAAAACATATAGAAATCGTCATTTTTTTTCTCACTCTCGCCTAAGAGAAAATCTAACGTCTTAGACATAATTATAAACAATCTAGATGTTGAAAAAAAAGTCAAAACGACGAAAGGAAATAGATGAATAGTATAAAAACAAAGTAAAAACACGCCACACAAATTAAAACAACAGGTTACCGCTGCGATTAACATTCCGTTTTTTTTCTCTGTTTACATGAAGAAGACATTTACGCACTGAATGCCGTTCTATTTCTCAGAATTCTGTTCTTTTGACAAACAGACATGCGCACAAACTGATCAATATTTTATTTTCTTGAAAACAATTACATCGTTAATTCACTCAATTCTAGTTCTTTGATATGTTTTTAGATTTATTTACAATGGGCAATAAAATTATAATCAAAAGTGGAACTGGAGAAGAACTAAGAACTAAAGGTTAATTAAACATGATTTTTTCAAGAAAAAGGAAATGTTCTTTTTTGTAGATATTATCTTTTTAAAAGAAACATCGAAATTAAGTGAAGATGGTAAGAAAAACGAGTTTGAATACGATCGAGATTTGATTTGACTTTTCTGTTTTTCTAGAAATTCGTGATTTGCACGCAGTAAGTACAGTGTGTTTTTGAGTGAAACAGACTGAAATGAAAGGCATTTCGTAGGCGTTTTGGAATGATTTTCCGTCGGGAAAAATGGATAAAAAAGGATTTATAAAGTATTATGAAGAAATTAAAGATGCAAGTGATCAAACAAATGTTTTATGCGAGTAGGCCAATGTGATCGTTGTGTTTGTGCACTTTTGTTTTGTTATTTTAGTCATGTCTTTGCAATATTCGATCGAGATCATAACGGAACGATTGATTTCTATGAATTTCTATTGGCTGTTGCTTCAGGAACGCCTACTGATCTCGATAGTCATCTCGATTACGTATTTGAAATGTGAAAATCATTGATTTGATATTCGTTTCGTTGAAAGAACTTCTGAATGAATTTATTTAGGTGTGATGTATCTGGTGACGAACAGTTGGATTTAACTGAATTAGCTAATTTTCTTTCTGCTTCGGTAGAAATCTACTGTCGAAATATTTTCACTGTTGATCCGTTGATATTTTCTTCTAGTTAACTATTGTCGGTAAAAAAGCACAAACAGGAGATTTCGATCCAAAAAAATTGGCTACCGGCGTCTTCGAAACACTGGGCATTAATGTAAATAAAAAAATCACCAGAGAACAATTCGTAAAAGGGTGTGTCTCATTGAATTCGATTTTAATTGATTCATTCTTTTGACTCTTGTAGATGTAAGAGTAATTCTCATTTACGAGAATTATTCGGCGGCGGCAATTAACATGACTTTTTCCTGCTCTCATGCATGCTAATCTCTCGAGTTTTTATTTATTATATTTGTATTTTTGTCCTCTCAGTAAAATCACCCAGATTTGTATTAGCAGAACAACGATGTCTCACGCAGTTAGCTAAATAAATTTTTGATAACTCAAAATCTATTTTCATGATTTTTATTCGACATATGAAA
>Ga0209930_1001514_pt1 | contig 35783 bp, 29 predicted proteins | sample ThiBiot_500_biof_2_FD_183948 | JGI IMG/M metagenome (GOLD analysis project Ga0209930, IMG submission 183948) | Wastewater bioreactor microbial communities from Cape Town, South Africa - Thiocy_cont_500_biof (SPAdes) | ecosystem: Engineered > Bioreactor > Thiocyanate-remediating >... | reverse complement strand
GATGCGTATAGTGCGCGCCGCCTAGCTAGTGCGCCGCGGAGAGATGGCCGAGTGGTTGAAGGCGCACGCCTGGAACGCGTGTAGGCTCGTAAGGGTCTCGTGGGTTCGAATCCCACTCTCTCCGCCAGATTGTCCGGAAAATTCCTTGTTTTTCCGTGATTTAATATGCGCTGTCCCTGACTTACCCATCCCTCAACCCATCTGCAATCGAGGTGCATATGGACTGACGTAAGTCCCGGTTCGAGGCACGCCAATATTACTTGGCGAATTTCCCAGTCAGGTCGTTGCGGACGGCCAGTTCCTGATTTCGCAACTGATGCTTTCAACGCTCCCCCATAAGACTACGAAGCGCCGTCGAGGTTGTCGACTACAGCGCCCGACGGAAACCGGCACAAGCACGTTTGGCAAAGGGCGGACCTCACATCTCCGCATGGTTCCGACGGCTAGAACTAATAACGAGGTTCTCATCGTCAAAGACGCAGCACTCCCACCGCCTTGATCGTTTCAATGGTGCGCTCGATGGCCTACCGTCAGTCGCGGTCGACAATTGAAATCAAAGGAATAGGGCCGCGCAGTCTGACGCTCAAATATGCGCCACCAAACCATATTTTGTATCGTGATAGATCAAGGGTGCCATGGCTTTGGTGTCGATATTCGTCACGTGCGCGACAAACACCGTGTGCGTACCGATTGAAATTCTTCGTTGAATTGAGCACTCAAGATGGACAGCCGCGCCATCGATCAAAGGCATACCCGTGGCACCTAAAGTGTAGCCGCCAATCTTGAATTTATCTTCGATTTTCGCGGCAAAATGCTCGGCGATGCCTTTTTGATTGTCCGCCAGAATATTGATGGAAAAAGCACCTCTGCGATCGATGTGCTGATGCGTGCGAACCGATTTGTTGACGGCAATAAGTACGGTAGGTGGGCACACGCAAACACTGCAAACGGCCGTTGCCGTGAAGCCATAGCACTTCCCATCCTCCTCAGTTGCGATGACGGTGACGCAACCCGCGAGCCGACGCATAGCGCTTTTGAAGGTGTCTGCATCGACGATTGATGCTTTTCGGACGAGCCTAGCGACGAAGCTGTGCAAGACGTCCTTCACAGTAGCAAATTGCATAACACTTTCCCTCTTAACTTGGTGAAGACGTGCAGGCAAAAAGAAGTTCACTTGAGCTTTAGTTATATATGACGGTAAAATATGTTTTTAATCAATACGGAGTGTTCTGCTTTGAAAGCTTGGCCATAAATCAGAAGGAAAATCAGATGGCTATCGACTTCACACTGACATCCGATCAGCGAAGATTGCAGCGCAATGCACGTGAGTTTGCCATCGATATTTTGCAGCCCCTCGTCCGACAGGCGGACGAAATGCACGATCCCCAGAAGGCCTTCGAGGCCATGAAGCCGGCGTACATCGAATGTTACAAACTTGGTTTTGCGACGGGTTTTTTACCCAGAAAATATGGCGGGGGCGGCATTAGCAACGTCGATTTGCAAGTCGTCGTTGAAGAGATTGCTTCGGTCGATCCTGGTTTCGGGACCGTGCTGCTGGTCAACGGTTTGGCGTTGATGCCTTTAGTTTGGTTCGGTTCCGAAGATCAGAAGCGGCGGTGGATTGGGGAAGCTACCAGCGATCCCCGTGGAGAATATCTCGCTGCTTGGACTATAAGTGAAGCCGCCGGAACTCCGGGGGGGACTGCGAACTTCGATAGTGAATACGGTGCACCGGCGGGTATTGGTCTTGTTGCAAAGCACGACAAAGGGCGTGGCGAATATATTCTGAACGGAAGCAAGTATTGGCCTTGCAACGCCGGCGGCTGGGACCTAGCCGGCGCAAATATCAATGTTTGTATCGTCCGCACTGATCCTCTCAAAGGCGGTAAAACTGGGCTGTCTGCGATAATTGTCCCGCGCGGAACGCCTGGCGTGACATATCATGAGCCGATTTCAAAGATCGGCCATCGTCTTTGCCAAAACAACTACATGGTCTTCGAGGACTGCCGGGTGCCCGAGGAGAACGCCTTTGCCATTGGCGACGGCGACCTGGTTATCAGCAAGGCCTTCACTTGGTCTGGTCCCGTCGCTGCGATCGCGGCAGTTGGTGTTGCCCGCTCAGCTTATGAATACATTCTCAAGTGGTCAAAGACCTACACCGCAGGTGGAGGAACGCCGATCATTAATCACCAAGCGGTCGGTTATCTTATGGCAGAAGTTGCGATGAAGATCGAAGCTTGCAGGGCCTTTGCTTGGAAGGCGGCGCACTATCTCGATCTGCACGATGCGGAAGGTCACGCTGTTGCTGCCATGGCGAAAGTCCACTGTGGTGAAACGCTTTTCGAAGCCGTTTTTCGCGCAATGCAGGCAATGGGCGTCAACGCATTGGACAAAGCCCATCCTGTAGAGAAATTTTTGCGCGAGTCACTCGTGTTCCCCCTATACGATGCCGGCAATATCGGCATGCAGATGCGGAAAATTTGGGGGGTAATGAAGGATTCAGAATTTGACCCGCGGGCGATAGCCGACTGTCGGCCTATCCGGTTTGACAAATCCATGGAAGGGGCCGGGACTTGGATATCGAATGAAAGTACCTCTGCTTTGTCACGCCAGTCAGCGACGAACCTGGATCGCTGCAAATTTACGAAAGCTGACATTCCCGAAGTTATCACCACTGGTCGAGAGTCGAGCAAATGTGCAGGCGGGGATGTTGCGACGCCACGCGCAGCTTTAGCTAAGAAACGCAAAACTCGCCAAAGTGCTGGTGATCGCAATCGAATTGGCGAGAAGAACAAATAGACCTCGAAAGGTTCTTAGAGCAGATGAAGCCAGATCCATCGGCGAGATCGCCATTTCGCCTTGCTGAGGGCGCCGAAACGCTCCTTCCTATTGCGTTTCAAGGACGTGAGCTTCTTCTTGAAGCCCATGCTTATCAAGGGGAGTCTGTCGACCACGAGATTATCGTTCTTGTACATCGTAGCGAACATGCACGCCCTGATTCTTTGCCCGTTGTGAGGGTTCATTCCGGTTGCTTGACGGGTGATATATTCCACTCCCTTCGTTGCGATTGCTATGAGCAGCTTCAGGCAGCGCTCATCGCGATTACAGACACGTCCTTTGGTGCCATCGTCTATGTCCCATATCACGAAGGTCGAGGTATTGGCCTGTTTAAAAAAATTCAGGCGTATGCTCAGCAGGACCGAGGATTGGATACTATCGAAGCCAATATCAAGATTGGCGCTCCTGTCGACGGTAGGGACTATACGTTAGCCGCTCGTGCGTTGCATGACCTCGGCATGACCAATATCAATCTGCTATCGAACAGCCCGGCAAAAGAACTGGCGCTTCGGGCGTTGGACATCAATGTCGTCCGACGTTTGCCGCTTGTGATTCCGCCCAACAAATTCAATCGGCGATATCTCGAGACGAAGCGCGAACGGATGGCGCACGATCTCTAGGGCAGCGCATTTCAATAGCTTTCAATTGCTGCTGCAAATCCCCGAGTCCTACAGGTGCCCAAAAACGACGGCGTTTTCATGCTCTGGATTGATGAAGGAGCCGATCCCTATACGGGCCAACCAGCGCCCCGTACGTTTAAATGTCTATTGACGATGGGCGCGGACACATATCGATTTTTCCCCCTTTATGGGGGACTGCCGTTCTAATCAGCAAGGGTAGAATTCGGTATGAGGTTACGAAGGCGCCTTAAAGCGAAATCGACACGCATCTTCGCCCTTTTGCATGCATGTTTCATGTTCGACCTCCACTCCCATTAAGCCGGACAAGAAGCCAATATCAAATCTGCATACCGCGGTGAATTCCTTCGAGAGATCGTGATACACGCAATTTTTGCATTCGATCCTCGGAAGCTTTTCATTTTTCTTGCCGGGAACGGTGTAGGCGGAGAAACCCGTTTCGTTCATGATTTTTACAATCTCATCCACGCGCTCCGCACGATTTTTTCCTACCAATCTCGGGATTGCGACTGCGGACATATCCACACCGAGGTCGAACATGTACTTCGCCAATCCTTCGCTTCCTACGCTCCTTTCAAGTGCCTGGATGAGCACTCTCGAGAACCAGGAATATTTTTTCGGAAAGGTATTCGTGCCTTTTTCCGTGAGGACATAAACGCGGCCGGGACGACCTTTTGTTTTTCGCGCTGTCACCTGCTCTATGTGACCTTCGCGCTCGAGCACCAAAAGATGTTGATTAATGGCGCTTCGGCTTAGTCCGATAGAATCCACGAGCTCATCAACAGTCATGCCAGTCTTATGTTCTAGCAGCCGTCTCAGAACCTGTTGCTGGCTGTCGCCGCCGACAAGCATGTTTGTAGCGCTCTTAGTTTGTAAACCTTCGCCTATTTCAACGATTTATAGCTAAACCTGCGTTCGGCGCAAGGTCTCCGCCGCGACGCACCCCCATCACCATTTACGTCTATCGACGACAAGCCCCCCCGGGAGCGCTCATCGACCGCGTTATATCCATTTCCGAGACGTCGACGGAAGTGGCATTTTTTTCAAAAATACATTTGACTAAATAAACTGCATAAAATATACAAAGATCGTCTGCACGTCATTTAACTCCTCGGCGTGATTTCACCTGCCACGCGCCGGCGCTAGATCGCAGGGGTCTGCCAAGATCTTTGCGATCCTTCCGGGCTGGCTGTTGATCGAAAAAACAAGCAATTGGGATGAAATGCCATGATCGATTTTTCGCTGACCCCGGAGCAGCAAACCTTGCAAAAAGTCGCAAGGGAGTTCGCTCAGGATATTTTAAAGCCGCTTGTCCGTGCGGCCGATGCCGAACCTGATCCGCTTAAGGGTTTTCAGACGATCAAGCCGGCCTACGAAAAGGCCTATGAGATGGGTTTTGCGACAGGCTATCTGCCGAAAGAATATGGCGGCGGCGGTCTCACGAATATGGACGTTCTAATTGCCATCGAAGAGATTGGGGCAGTCGATCCAGGTTTCGGTTGCATTTTGCTGGTCAACGGTTTGGCGCTGATGCCGCTGCTTTGGTTCGGCAATGACGCGCAGAAAAAGAAATGGCTAACGCAGGCCTGCACGTCGAAATCAAAGGATTACCTGGCAGGTTGGTTGGTGTCTGAGCCGGCCGGAAGCCCTGGCGGGACGGCGAACTTCGACCATCCAAGCCCGAAAGCCGGCATCCAAGTGACGGCAGATCTCAAGAATGGCGAATACGTCATCAATGGCCGCAAGTACTGGCCATCGAGCGCTGCTGGTTGGGACATGAAAGGCGCTGACGTCAACGTCATGGTCGTCCGCACGGATCGCAATAAGGGCGGTCGCGGCGCCCTGTCGTGCGTCATTATCGAGCGCGGTACCCCAGGCATTACTTACGAACCTTTGATCGACACGATGGGGCAGCGCCTCAACCAGAACGCCGACATCCACTTCAACAACGTCCGTGTTCCGGCTGAGAACGTTTTTGCCCTGGGTGATGGCGATCTTGCTATCAGCAAGGCGTTCACGTGGTCAGGTCCTGTCGCTGGTATTGCCGCCGTCGGCACAGCGCGCGCTGCCTACGAGTATGTTTTGAATTGGGCGAAAACATACACGGCAGGCGGTTTGGATCCGATCATCTATCATCAGAACGTCGGCTATATGCTTACGGACATCGCAATGCGCATCGAAGCATCGCGCTATCTCTCGTATAAAGCCGCGCACTATGCCGACAGCCACAACTACGAGAACCATGCTCTCGGTGCGATGTCGAAGATATACGCAGGCGAGACTTGCTTCCAGGCCGTCTACGACTGCATGCGCGTCATGGGCATCAACAGCTACGATCGCCGTAGCCATCCGTTGGAGAAGTACCTGCGCGACGTACTGTGCTTCCCGATCTACGACGCCGGCAATATGGGTATGCAGCGTCGTAAGATCTGGGGTGTCATGGCGCAGGAGAACTTTAACCCGCGGGCCTTCATGGACAATGAGCGCATCGAGTTCACGAAGGAGATGGAGGGTATCGGTACAGCGGGAACACCTCCCCCCAAGGGCTAAGTAAAGTCTAAGTCCCACGTTTCCTCTGTACTTGGGGTGTGACTCGCTCCCGCGTCACACCCCTTTTCATCGCAAGCAGACAAACGATGCCCGTACGCGAAACATTCGGCCTCGTGCCGCCTGGAACAGTGTCGATCTTCTATCTCGTGTTTCTGCCATTCGCAGCCGTATTCGCTTATGGTTTGTGGTTGCGGCTGGGTCGTTCCGGGTTGGTACTTGCGATTCTGCGCGGTCCAGAAGGTCTCACCGGCGCAGTACGGCGTCTGCTGCTCAATGTTTTTCTTCAGAGGCGGGTTGGTCGGCGTGCGCGCGGTTGGCCGCATCTGGCGATTTTTTCCGGCTTCATAACGTTGCTTCTGGCGACCACGATTGTCGCTATCGATTGGGATATTGCACGGCCTCTAGGATTTCGCGTGTTGAACGGAGCGCGCTATCTTTATTTCGAATTCATCGTTGACGCCCTCGGTTTGATTTTTGTTGTTGGATTGACCGGCGCCCTCGTTTGGAGGCTCGCGAAGCTGCGGCAAGCAGGGCAGGATCAACGCCGGGTTCAATACCAGTTTTTGGCTTTGACGACGGTCCTTTTGTATCTTGGCGTGACGGGCTTTCTGCTTGAATCTCTGCGTTTGATCATTCGTCCTACGGAGTGGGCAAATTGGTCATTTGTCGGTGCGCATTTGGCAGCAATGCTTTCCGGAACGGGTGTCGAGGCGATCGCGCCGACGCTCTACAACTGGATTTGGTGGGCGCATGGCTTGGTTGTCTTTGCGCTGATTGCGTCGCTTCCATACACCGTTTTTCTTCACGCGGGTGCCGCGCCGCTCAACGTCATGGCGCAGCCTGGCAAACCAAGGCTTGAACTCAGCACGCCGTTCGATCTCCGCGAGGTTTTAGAAAGTGGCAACTTCGACGTAAAGCCTGGGATAGCGACGTTTGCCGATTTGGAACCAGAAATGCGGTTCGCGGTCCAGGCGTGCACAAATTGCGGACGTTGTGACAGCGTTTGCCCAGCCTTCGCGATGGGTACGGCTTTGTCTCCTCGCAGACTCGTGCAGACGCTCCGCAAAGTGATGCTGCGTGGAAACACTTCAGACGATGTTCTGACGTCAAAAGTCATAACGGCGGAGGAGCTTTGGGCGTGCACCTCATGTGCTGCGTGCGTCGAGGCGTGTCCCGTCTTCATCAGGCCGGTTGATTATATCATTCCGTTTCGACGCGAACTCGTCAGCCGGCAGATTCTCCAAAAACGGCAGAGTGATTTTCTTTCCAATCTTGGCCGCAGCGCAAACCCGTACGGTTTAGCCGCCGAGCGACGAGCGCTGCTCGCCGAAGAACTTGGTTCAAAGCTGGATAGTCAATAGGGAATGGAATTGCGCATGAGCCGAGATGCAGAAACCTTGGACGACTGGATCTATTGGACAGGGTGTGCCGCGAACTACGATCCTCGCATTGCCGCCGTAGTCAAGGCAACGACGAAGGTCCTCCGCGCCGGCGGTCTCAATGTGCGTTTCCTCGGATCTGAGGAGGCGTGTTCTGGAGATGCAGCGCGACGCCTCGGCGAAGAAGGTCTTTTCCAACAACTCGCGTTGCAAAATATCGAAACGCTTCAACGGCACCGCGCACGGCGGATCGTGACGCACTGTGCGCACTGCTTTCACGTCATGAAAAACGAATACACCCGCTTCGGTGCGGACTTTGAGGTCATGCATCACGCGGAGCTTATATCTCGTCTTTTGGAAGATGGAAAAATACGGTTGCGCGGCGATGCCGATGTGCAAGTGACAATTCACGATTCCTGTTACGTCGGTCGCTACAACGGAATCTTCGACGCGCCTCGCTCGGTTGTGAAGGCTGTCTACGGTGAAAAGCTTGTCGAGATGCCACGAAGCCGTAGGGACAGCTTTTGCTGTGGAGCCGGTGGCGCGAATTATTGGTACGACGTTGAGAAGAAAAAGACACCGGCAGGTGCGCAACGCGTAACTGAGGCGGTTCAGTCGGGAGCTGAGCTCGTCGTTGCTGAATGCCCCTTCTGCATAAAAATGCTCGAGCAGGGGGCGCAGATTTCCGGCGCCGACGACAAAATTCGCGTCAAGGACATCGCCGAAGTCGTGGCGGATGCGCTTGACGTTAGCGATACGGATTCACACTCAAAGACCGAAAGCCCCGCCGCGCGGTCTTCGCACGATGGAAGGGAAAATTCATGACGAACACGGACGGCAATCAATCGCTCAAGATCCTGGCTCTTATAAAATTTGTTCCGGATCCTAATCAGTTGAAGGTCAGCTCAAACGGCCGTCCGGATTTAGGGGCGGCGCCATTTCGAATCAGCACCTTCGATGAGAATGCCATAGAGGCCGGACTTCAGCTTTGCTCCGCACACGGAGGAGGCGTTTACGGCGTAAGCGTCGTACACGGCAAGGCGCCGCCTCGGGATGTCTTGCTGAGGGCGATGGCTATGGGACTGGAGAAACTTTATCTCGTCGTCGATCAGGATCATGTCCTTAATGAGCCTTATCGTCTTGCTGCAGCCCTCGCGTCGGCGAGCCGATTCATATGTAGCGAGGAAAAGATTTCTAAATGGGATCTGCTTATTTGCGGTGAGGCGTCTGCGGATCAATACAATGCCCAAGTCGGCCCGCGATTGGCGACTGCATTGGACATTCCAGTTATTGCCTATGCTACGCGCATCGAAATCAGGGACAGCACCATCGTAGCAGATCGCGCCCTGGAGGACCGTTCGGAAACCTTGCAGGCAAGCCTCCCGTGTGTGGTGACCGTTGGCATGGAAATCAATCAGGCACGCATTCCCACCGTGCTGCAAGTCATGGGTGCAGGCCGAAAGCCGATCCGCGAAGTCTTGCTTGCCGACTTACCGGGGTTGGACGTCGAATCATTCAACGAAGGCCCCTCGCTTTCGACGCTTGATGTCCTGGCGCCGGTGCGGGCTCGTAAAAACATCATCGTCGAAGGTAATGACATCGCAGCAAAAGCCGCAGAGCTTCTTGCGAAGCTGGGTGCTGATGGAGAGGTAAAGTTCTGATGGACGCTACAGGCATACTGATATTTTCCGAAGATCAGGACCTTGTTCTTGAGCTTCTAACTGTCGCGCTCTCTCTGAGAGGCGATGCCAACGATCCGATCTTCGTAGCCGCGATCGGTGAAGCGCCTCAAGCTATGGCGGAGACGAGCCTGGCGCATGGCGCAGACGAAATTCTAGTGGTGAAAACAGCGGCCGAGATTGAGTCCGACGCCGGACAAATGGCTGCAATTCTTCATGAAGTGGTTGAGAAGGTTCGTCCGGCGACAATTTTGGTCGGTGCGACGCGCCTCGGAGCGGATACGGTAGCGCGCCTTGCTCAGAAGCTGAAGGCGCCCTGCGCTAGCGATTGCATGACACTAAAACGGATCGCCGATGGTGAGATAGAAATTACACGACGGGTCTATGGCGGTCGCTTCGTCGCGCTGCAGGTTCTGGAGGGCTCGCCGCGGATTGCGTCGATTCCGCCCAATAGATTTGCCAAAGCGAATCCCGTGCAGGCGCCGAAAGCTTCGATCAAAGAAGTTCCCATCACCTCGTCTCCGCCGCGCGTTCGTATTCTAGGAGCGGCCCAGCGTGTGCGAAGTGCCGTCGACGTGACTAAGGCGGAAGTTATTGTGGCAGCGGGTAGAGGAGTGAAGAAGAGGGAAGATCTGGCGTTGCTGAACGGGCTTGCCGACACGTTGGGGGGCGTTCTCGCTGGATCGCGTCCTCTGACGGGCGACGTCGACTGGCTGCCTGTCGATAGCCGCATTGGGCTTTCAGGTCAGACCGTCAAACCCAATCTTTATGTGGCTTGCGGTATTTCCGGGCAGATCGAACACATCGTCGGCATGAAGGATTCGCGCACCGTAGTTGCGATTAACAGCGATGCAAAAGCGCCAATACATGCCGAGGCGGATTATAGTGTCGTCGGTGATCTCTATGAGTTCGTTCCAGCATTTATGGAAGCATGCGCGCGCGCTCGGCAAAGCTGAGTGCACGATAGGTAGATAAGCAATCCATTGCTTCTTGTCCGATGGCGGGTTGGTGGTTGAACGGAAGTTCACCGCCAATTCGTTTGTGGCGTGGGCCAACAGATCATCATCGGCTTGGCGGGCATGACCTTCTGATCTGTTGGAACAGTTTACTCCGGAGTTAACCTGTCAACAGAAGCTATTGAGAACTCGATATGGTTCGGAGCACGTTACAAGCGCCTTTGAAGGAAAACGCCGCGTTTCACCTTCGAGCGCATATTCTTTTCATTGAAGCGAGATTTTACGAAGATATTGCAGATTTGCTTGTCGAAGGCGCAGCCCTAGCGTGCGGTCAGCTCGGCATTACGTATGAGCGAATCGTCGTTGCGGGTGCGTTAGAAATTCCACAGGCGTTTGCTGCCGCCGTTGCGGCGCGCAAGGCGGGCATCTTGAAATTTGATGGCGTGGTTGCGCTCGGATGTGTCATTCGCGGCGAGACGGCACATTACGATGTTGTTTGCAACAACACCAATCATTGGCTGATGCATGTTGCGGTCCAGCAGGCAGTGCCGGTCGGTAATGCATTCTCACGGTAGAGACTCGTGCCCAAGCGTTAGCGCGTGCTGAAGGCGGTTTGGGTGGCAAAGGTGGCGACGGGGTGCGTGCCTGCGCGCAGCTCATAAAAATCACACGATCGTTCTAGCTTAAAACGCCTGGCTTTAATGCTCGAAGACGAGTTCCAAAAAAACTTGTGGCATTATCCTTAAATTCTTTTGACACATAAAAGCATTTAAAGTAACTTATATGGTGGTAGCGTTGTAGCTTCGTACTTGGGGGATCGTAAGACCAAAGAAGTTTTCGAACTGGCGGCGCAGTACGCGTTGAAAGTGGAGAACGATCAGCTTTTTTGAGAGAGCGAATTCGGCGTCGTCACTAGTCGCCTCAAAGTCGGCTCGTATCGGGGTCGAGATTACTATTCACGCACTATCAGAATAAAAAATGCAAATTGGTATATCTCGAGTGCGCTAAACGCAATCACTGAATTGATTGTGGGTAATTGAAGAGTACTCGTTCGGATTGGTGATTTGGCTCGTGCTGTCTTTGGAAAAGATACAGCTCAGTTCTAGCGCCAAATGCATCAAAAATGACGAGAAAATCAATAACAATAGCGCCTTTTGGCGGCTGCCGAGTTTGTATAATTCCAAAAATTTGGAAGGTCTGTTCGTAATCAGATTTATGAGTAAGATATTTATTGCATTGTGAATTCAATTTTTAGCAACAGTGAAAGAACTGGAATTAGAATGTGGCGGTTTTTATTTTGAGAATCGCGAATTAAAGTTAAATAGAAAAGAGAAGATAGTTGGTGGGGAGTGCGAATTGGCCGGAATAACGGTCGCATTAGGGGCAATGGAAATGAGCAAGATGAAGTTTGGGGCGCCTGTACTACTCAGCCTGGCAGGGCTGTTGGCTTGGGGGGGAGCAGCGGATGCCGCTGATCTGGGCGGCAACTGCTGCGCCGATCTTGAGGAACGCATAGCGGAATTGGAGGCCACCACCGCGCGTAAGGGTAACCGCAAGGTTTCACTCACCGTATCGGGATGGATCGGTCAGCAGGTGATGTGGTGGGACGATGGTTCAGAGTCGAACGCCTATGTTCATGATCTCGGATCGGGAATTGCGAGCAATGTGAAGTTTACTGGTGAAGCGACAATCACTCAAGGTTGGACGGCAGGTTATGTTTTGCATCTTGAAACAATTGGATCGGACAGCTTGTCGACCAATCAAGATCGAGCTGACGGGTTCAATGTCGTAAGCCAGACATCGGGGTCCAACGGAGTTTCGGCCCTGCAGTCGTATTGGTTCATCAAGAGCGATCAACTCGGCAAGCTCTCGGTCGGAAAGCAACATACAGCATCGACCCACGCGGCCATTTTCATCGATGGGTCAGGCTCCGCACTTTTTGCGAACTGGGTCGCTTACGATGTTAATAGCTTCGGCATACGGATGAAAAATGGGGCGTTTGTCGGCCCGACAGGTCCTGTACGAACAGCATCCGAATCGGCCTTGATCTGGGGCGGCGGGAGATACTGCCAGAGCGCCGGCGGAGCCCTGGGCGATTGCGATGGTTTTCCAAGGAACGTCGTTCGATATGACTCGCCGACCTTCGCGGGTTTTTCGGGATCGGCCTCTTGGGGCGAGGACGACATCTGGTCGCTTGCCGGGCGATACGCCGGCGAGTGGGCTGATTTCAAGATTACGGCTACAGCAGCATATTTTGAGAGCACCGACGAGAATCTTAATCTAGGAGTGAGCGCTACTCAGCAGTATTTTCAAGCGGCTGCATACCTTCAGCACATTCCCACAGGATTGTTTGCTTACGGAGCTTATGGGCACGATAGCTATGACTCCGCTCCGGGGCAATCGGAGGCATACCACCTGAAAGGCGGAATTAGGCGGAGTTGGAATACGCTCGGCCATAGCGTCCTCTACGGCGAGTTCTTGCACGTGCATGGCACTGGGGAATTTTCGCAATCAGCGCAAATTGCGAACAACTTCGATGCGACCGAAAACACAACTAAGCTTTGGGGCATTGGAGTCGTGCAGGAAATCGATGCAGCAGCCATGTCGATTTGGTTGAAATATCGTCACCTTGACTATGCGGACGATAACCAAGTCGGAGTGAGCTATAAAGGATTTCAATATGTCGGCGTAGGCGCCATGATTAGCTACTAACGCTGACCTATCCAATCACAGTAAGTCAAAGCGCGGAGGGAGTTGAGGGAATAATAAACCCGCAACTCCTTCTCCCGTAACAAAATGCGAATACGGAGAAGATCCGTTTGGCTTTGTCCAGAAAACCGTTGAGAAGGCACCTGCCCTCCAATGGGCTGATGTTCCGACAGCACTCGATCAAATTTCCCACCTTCTCGGTCGAGGCAGTGAGGTCGCCCAATTTGATCTGCAAAGCAGATCTGACCAATCGAATCCCGCCTCCTCTTCTAGCGCGGGAAATACGCTAGCGGGCTCATTCGACCATTCGGCGTGGTCCATGCCCGAGATGCCAGAATTCAAAAAATCATCCTTTTTCAGAGGAAACCCTGATGTCGACCGCACCGGCCGCTGGAACTTCGCAGACGTCGCGTTTTTTCAAGGCGCATGTTTCGGAAACCGATCCCGAAATCTTCAGCGCAATCCAGAAAGAGTTTGGTCGCCAGCAGCATGAGATCGAGCTCATCGCCTCCGAGAACATTGTCTCGCAGGCCGTCCTCGACGCCGCTGGCTCGGTGCTGACGAACAAGTATGCCGAAGGCTACCCGGGCAAGCGCTATTACGGCGGCTGCCAGTTCGTCGACATCGCCGAAGAGATCGCGATCGATCGCGCCAAGAAGCTGTTCAACTGCGGCTTCGCGAACGTGCAGCCGAACTCCGGCAGCCAGGCGAACCAGGGCGTGTTCAACGCGCTCGCAAAGCCCGGCGACACGATCCTCGGCCTGTCGCTCGCAGCCGGTGGTCACTTGACCCACGGCGCGCCCGTCAACCAGTCGGGCAAGTGGTTCAAGGCCGTGCACTACACGGTGAAGCCCGACACGCACCTCATCGACATCGAGGAAGTGAAGAAGCTAGCGCATGAGCACAAGCCGCGCATCATCATCGCCGGCGGCTCGGCCTATCCGCGCAAGATCGACTTCGCGGCCTTCCGCGCCATCGCAGACGAAGTCGGCGCGACGTTCCTCGTCGACATGGCGCACTTCGCCGGTCTCGTGGCGGCCGGTCTCATCCCGAGCCCGTTCCCGCATGCGCACGTCGTGACGACGACGACGCACAAGACGCTTCGCGGTCCGCGCGGCGGCATGATCCTGACGAACGACGAAGATATCGCGAAGAAGGTCAACTCGGCGATCTTCCCTGGCATTCAGGGTGGCCCGCTGATGCACGTCATCGCGGCCAAGGCCGTTGCATTCGGCGAGGCGCTGCGTCCCGACTACAAGGTCTACATGAAGAACGTGATGGACAACGCCCGCGCTCTTGGCGAGGTCCTGGTGCAGAACGGCTTCGCGCTCGTCTCGGGCGGCACCGACACGCACCTCATCCTCGTCGACCTGCGTCCGAAGAAGATCACCGGTAACAAGGCCGAGAAGGCGCTGGGCCGCGCGCATATCACCTGCAACAAGAACGGCATTCCGTTCGACCCCGAGAAGCCGATGGTGACGTCGGGCATTCGCCTCGGTTCGCCGGCCGGCACGACGCGCGGCTTCAGCGTCGCCGAGTTCCAGGAGATCGGCCGTCTGATCTCGGAAGTGCTCGAAGGCCTCGCAAAGAACGGCGAAGAGAACAACGGCGCCGTCGAGGAAGCCGTCAAGGCCAAGGCCACGGCGCTCTGCGAGCGCTTCCCGATCTACGCCTGAGCCGCATTAAATAACTCACTAGGGTTCCCGGTAGCTATGAGCCATAAACTGTCTTTCTTGCAGCGATGAGTAGGCCCAGTCGCCGTTAAACGCTTGGAATCGCGCATAGCCTCGCGTTCATCTGCGCTTGCCGATTGCGATGCCTCTGCATCGCGACGAATATGACTTTTCAGCTGGCCAATAAAGGCGCCGGACGCGAAGCGCGAAGGCAACGATTTGCCCGTCGTATTATCATGTACCAACCGCTGCTGCGGGTTAGGTTGTTCAACGCCGAGCGAACTCAATACAGAGACGCTCTATTGCGGTGTAATCGTGATCCGCAGGGTGTCCGAGTAATTTCCGGCGGCAAGTGGCTGGGCGTTGATCTGCGGCGTGATCGTCACTCCAAGGCTTCCCGTTGGTGAGGTGCCTGACGTCGGCGATACCGGGCCGGATTCGGCGCCGGTCGCTCCCGGCGAGGTGGCCGTATTGAGAGATGCTGCCGCGCCGGAGAACGACGCCGATGCGGAATAATTGATGAGCCTTTGCAGGCCCCCGCCCGAGCCGCCCGTCGTCACCGCGCCATTGTCCGACGTCAGTTGCACGTTGGCCGGCGAATTGCAGAACACGTTCGAGTAGGAACGATTGATCGGCGCAGTATTGACGTTGCCGCTCGCCGTGATGGGGATGACCGCCGTATCCGCTGCCGGTGTATGGACGCCCCCGATGGTACAGGACTTCAGAACCGTTCCCGTTACGGTGAAACCCTGAGCTGAAACTCGCCCCTGCAGGATGCCGGCGAGCGTGCTTGTGAAAACGTCGATTGTAATATTGTCGAGATAGCTTCCCGCTTGCTGTGTGACGTTCGGCTGAGCTTGCGCCCATACCGTGACGTTGACGCTGAAATTATCGATTGAAAGAAGCGCTGCGGGAAATGTGAATGTCAGTGCATTTGCCGAGCTTGGAATGCCACTGCCCGTGTAAAGCAAAGATTTGCCGCCGCTGCTCGAATCTCTCAGCTGATAAGGTAGCGTCGCCGAACCGCCTCCAGAGATCAGCATCGATGCGGGCAACGACGAGCGGTTGAAGGAAATTGCGGCGGCGCATCCACCGGCGAGATCGCCCAATGCGGCGATGAATGTTCCCTTGACGTTGATGACGACCGGCTGCGCGGACGGCGTGGATCCCGGTGCAAACGTCCCGGTATTTGCTGTCAGCGGCGTAGCGGATGCCGTTAGAATTGCACAAAGGGCATTGGCTGGTTGGGTATGCGAGCACCCAAACAGCAAGACCAGAAAAAGAACCATCTGATATTGTCTGATCATCATGATGCGTCTACCGGGTGCAGGATGCCGGTTTTGAACAGACCGTCGACGTTCTCCGGAATGTTCAGCACGAAGCGCGTCGGAGTTCCGTCCGTCTCCATTTCGATTATCCATCGCCCGGGCGCCAATCCTTCGACGCCGAACCGTCCGGCCGCATTCGTAAAGACGGTGGCGGTTTTGTCGGGGTGATCGACCTGATAGGCGGTGCCTGTCAGCAGACTGATCGGAGCGCCGTCGCGAGATTGCAGCGTGCCGTATGCGGAGACGGAGTACGACGATCCGACTTCCAACGCGTAGCCGCCTTTCATCGGCGCGAACGTATCGAATGTTGCCGCGCCTAAGCTGTAGCCGACCGGGATATCGGCGACATCGACGGGAATGTTCGATGGCGCATAGGCAGGCAAGTTCGTAACGATCGCCGGGCCCCATCCATCGGCGATCGCGCGAACGTCGTCGGAGGTGCCGACAACGACTGTTTTGTCTGCGATGCTTTCATGCGGGTAGACGAGTGCAAAGGCATCACCCGTTATCGGAGTGCCGATCGCAAAGTGGCCATCGGCAAATGCGAGGGATGTTCCCACTTGCAGCGATGTTCGCTGCTGGCCGGGCTGCACACGGAAATCCGATATGGAAACGCCGTCGAAGCCGGAGTTGTGAATAAGGCGAACCTGCGCGCGATTGCCGTAATAGCCGACCACGCCATTCACAGATGCACGCTCATCGAAGGCGTTCTGCTGAACGTTGACGCTCGTGTCCCAGCGTCCGATCCCGTTGCCCGCAGAACGATAGGCGGACAAGTCCGATTGCTCGTTCAACGTGTCATAGCCGACGCTGACGTTCGTCGCCGCATCGGGTCTTCCGAACAAGCGGACCGCCGCGCGAAATTCGGTGCCGCTCGGCGCGCGCGGAGAAATACCGGAGAGATAGGATTCATTGGAGACGCCAAGCGTCAGGCTTCCGGACCAGTCTGCGTTCAGGGGGCGCGAAAGCGTGAGATCGAGGCCGTAGCGATTATCCGAGGCGAACAATGCGCTTTCGAAGTCCTCGTCGTTGGCGACCTGATAGCGTCCGGAGACCGATGCTGTCGTTTGATATCCGATGGGGGCCGAATACGTTGCGCCTAAGTTCAGCCAATAGTTCCACTGCGGATAGATGATGCCTGTGAGTGCCGCATCAATATCGCCCGCGGTGTGAAAGCACCGGCTTCTGTATTCGGCTGAAAGATGAAAACTCTCGGCATTCTCCTGCGTCAGGCCGCGAAAATTCAATACCGTCCAATCTACTCCGGCCGCAAAGCCGGGGCCCGCTTCTCCGACCGACGCGGCGCCTCGAACGCCGACAAGTCCTGAGGCAAAGTCGGTCAACAGCCCCGCACCCGCCATGGCGACGTGCGTGTCGGCCTGAATGTCGACCTCGCCTGCCAGGGTTTCTCGCAACCCATAACGATAGAAAGCGCTCGCCATATAGGAATCGGAGAGGTACTCGCGCGACTCGTCGCGCAGATACGACGGCACGCCCGCGGTGATGCCCCATTCGCTCGCGCCGGCGGCAAGAAGATTCGTATCAAAGAATGAGGAGAAGGAAACGTGCTGCTCGCGCCCAACATCGTCGATGATGACGATGTCCACGTCATTGGCTCCGGTGAGCAGCGGCAAGTCTCGAATGTTGTAAGTTCCGGGGCGCAGCTGGACGCGTCGTTGCGTGATGCCATTGATGCGGATTTCGACGTCGGAGGGCCGGTTGACGACAAACGTTCCGCCACCGGTCGGCGCGAACGTATCGCCGGGGCTCAGCTTACGGCCCGATTTTTCAACCGAGACGCCGAGCAGGCCAGGCGTATTCTGAAAGCTCGTTCCCAGAGGCTCGACATCGCCGACCTCCATGCGAATGCGGTCCTCCGGCATATCGTAGACGAGGCGTGACATATGCCGCTTAAAACCCGGAGTATGCGTGTACGCGCAGACCGCAGCCGTCGGGCAAACGTTGATGTCGATGTCTCCGGCGAGAACGCCCGCATTCTCGAAGACAAAATTTCCAGCACGAACCGCGGAGTCGAATTCGAGGCGTCCGCTCGTCTCTTCGGCAAAACTTTCTCCAGCTGAGTGCATTCCCCATTGATGATCGACGCTGGCAAAAAGATTGACGTATCCGGACAGTTTTGCAGGAGATGCCAAGACGGAACTCGGCGGAGCCTGGCGGTTTCCGGAAAGAGAAAGGTCCGATATCGCCCGCTGCTCGGGCGCAACGTTCAGAATGAGCTCCTGCGATGCCCGGTCAAATCGAAGGCCGATTTCGGCAGACGCAAAGGCGGCGAGCGGAAGGAACGTCGCGTCGGCATCGATCGTCGCCAAGCTCTTGCGAGCCGAAGCGCCTAAGGTCGCTTCTATCGCCCGGCTAATTCCCATACGGCTGACCAGAATTGAATCGTCGGCATTGATGCGGATCGCAACGTCGCCGAGATCGCGGTCTCCATCTTTTACTGGGACATCCATGCCGATCGGTTTGCCCGTGGTATTCAGCTTAGAGGAGACAGGCACCTGGTACTCGACGCCAGCGGCGACAGCCGTGCAATTTGGCAGGCCGGCGAACGCTGCAAGCAGCACTTGAATTGCAAATAGCGTGTAACGCGTTCGAGGCGTTCGCCTCGCTGTGTCCGGAGACAACAAGTCGGCGCGAGACTGAAACGGATAATGGTCGTTCCTGCGCCGTGCCATCGTAGACAAAGCACGTCGCCTTAAGGCTTGGCGTTAAACTGAATGCTTGTTTTCACGGACTTGATATCCGGAGGCACGACGACAGGCAGAACGAACCGCCGCCGATGGCCTGGCTGAACAAGCCCGATGCCGATGCTCTGTGCGAGTTCGCCGCTTGTGATGGTCTCGGACCAGCTGCCGTCCGAGACTCGTACTGTTGCGCGAGGAAACAGCGCATGAACGTTGCTCGGATTGAAGACGGTCAAAACGGGGTGTCGACGACCGCGCGTGTCCGTCGTGATATCTGTCTTGGCAACTTCGAGCGCGGCTTGACCGCGAGGCGGGGCGACGTTGACCATTACCCCCATGCCAAATACGACCTGCACCGCGCTGGTCTTTTTCGTCATCTTCACGGGGATCTGGTTGACGTAAATAAGAAACGTCCTGCTGGTCTCGATCAGTGGATCACCGAGCCACTGAATGCGAAAATTCTGCGTGGCTCCAGGTGGGATCATCGCTTGCGGCGGCATGATCAGAAATTCGTCATCGGCAGCCGTGGCTTTTGGAACGCCGGTCTCGTCGAGCGTCGCGAGCTTGGTCACGAGTTCGACGGCGAGCGGCGCGATGCTATTGTTGACAACGGTGATTGCTCCGCGACTGGCCCGTCCCGCCGACGTCATCTCGATTTGCGTCGGCGTCACCGTCATTGCAAAGGCGGCGCGCGGTGTAAGAAAAATTCCGCAAAGCAGAGCGAGCAAAATCGTCCGAAGAAGCGGCATGATGTGCCTCACCGAATAAAATGCATTAAATAAAAATGTGTCTTGGACGCGATTACTGCGGTGTCAGCAGGACGAAAAGCGAATCCGAATAGTTGCCGCCGAGCAGCGGTTGAACATTAGCTTCCGGCGTAATTGTAACATCGAGCTGGCCAGAGCCGGCCGCCACAGGTTCAGCCGTGCCGGTTTCCTGACCGGTAGCCGTGGCGATCGTGGCAGTATCTAGTGTTGCGGTTTGGCCGTTCCAGGTTGCCGAAGCCTGATAGTCGATGATGCTGGCGAAGCCGCTCGCCGTCGCTCCGGTTTTTACTGCGCCCTGGTCGGATCGGAGCTGCAGCGTAGATGGCGTATTGCAAACAACATTGAGATAAGGCGCGTTCGTGGGCGTGACGGGAGCGACGATAACATCGCCGGCCGCGTCAATTCCGATTGTCGCCGTGTCGACGCCGCTCGAGGTGCCGTTGATCGTGCATGACTTTGGCACGGTCGCTGATATCTGAATTTCCTGTTGCGCCGCTTGCGCGAACGCGCTGCTGCTGCAGGCAAAGCTGCCCAGCAATCCCAAGATCGCAGTCGTTGTTTTTGTCATGGCTTAAAATCCGCATTCGCTGAGACAACGCTCGCACACGGAATCCACGTGATTCAAGTTTCCTCCTTCGCCTAAAAAAAACATTAAGAATATCCCGCAATGGTACGAGTCTGACGCAATGCGTAGCGGGTAATTTTACGTGTTGGTTTCCCCTCGATATAAATCATTTCCCTCGGATGCGCGTCAGCGAATAGATGGCGGGATTTTGGGCGGCCTAAATGAATCTTGTATCCCGTAGGTCGCGCCGGAGAATTTTTTAAGCGAGGAGCAAATGAGCATTGCGGGTCACGTCAATTTTGCCGTGCGCTCACGCTCGCCATCGGCGTTTTGAGAAGCCTGTCGGATGGCAGCGGGTATTTCCATCACGTTCAATTTGATCAGGCTGATACCGCAAGATCTATTCCGGATAGACTTCATTCCCGGCTGCTGACTTGTTGAAAAGGATGAACGTCAGAGGATTGCCGGGCTCCGCCATGGCATCGCTGCGCTGGCCCGTGATCTCGCCCTCGACGGCGCTTGCGTATTCGGCAACGACCTCGCCGAAGCTGTTGCGCTGAATGGCAACCTTCTGTCCGGGCGTCACCTTGTCGTTGAGCTTGACCAGATGCTCAACGAGCCCGCTTTGGGTCGCCAGGATCGGAAACGCGCTGTTTCCGGTAAAAACCGTCACATCCTTGGCCGTCCGCCCCATGGCTCCTGCAACGATGCCGTGATGCTTCAGCACGTTGATCGTGCCTTCCACGAACAGCGCGATCATTTCAAGATCGAGGACGCGTGCGGCGCCGATCTCCGGCGTAAAGGACGGAATTCCCGCGTCGATAAACGCGTTATGCAGGACGCCGGGATAGACATGATTGTCGAACACTTGGCCAACCGGGTACAGGTCAACCATCGCCTTGATTTCCGGTACGTCCATGCCGGCGATATTGAACGCGGTGACTTCAAACCCGGTCGTCCCCGTATGGAAGTCGATCGCGAAATCGGCATTGGGCCGTAGCAGCCGGTTGAACACTTGTGCTGCGTGCCGGCTGGCCGCGGTGGCGCCGTTCTCGTTGCCCGGCCATTCCCGATTCATATCGATGAGACCGGAGCCTCTTCCGTAGTCCGGCCATCGGCGCTGCATTCCGCTCAACGCGGGTCCAGATATGTCGGTCACCGCTGTCACCGTTCCCGACATCTCGGCAGGATCAAGCTTGTCCATGATTGCATGGATCGTGTGCACCGAACTCATCTCGTCGCCATGGACACCACTGACAAGGACGGCGCGCTTGCCAGCCTTTGCGCCTTTGGCGACCGTCACCGACACATAGCAGTGTTGGCCGGTCGGCAACTGCACGCCCTGAAAGTATAGGAAGTGCTTTCTTCCGGGTTCCAGATCGTTGACGTCGAGTGCGCTGACGACTTTCTTTCCTTGAATGACGTCGCCGGTGAAGATTGTCGGCTTATCGGTCGCCGCGCCGACGGAACTGCTTTCCGCGCCTTCGGCTTCGGCGCGCGCATCGGCCATAATCGTGAACGCACCGACGGCAGCGGATGCGATCATGAAGTCGCGACGATCGACGTCTTTTTTGGCTTTGTTCCACATGGCGGGGTCCTTCCGCGGTCAGCGGCAATGTTCGCACAGCGATATGGTCCGGCACATAGAAGTCCGCATGCAGCAAGGATGCAAGCCAAGATCGTGGGGCGTTATCCGAATGACGGTTCACAAAGCGACAATTCGGGTATCAAAATGGGGGCACGGAATTTGGAGGTCTCGTCAATCTTGTCCTTCGCGCGCTCTCGTTGTCGGCGTCGCACGATGTTCAAGGGGAGGCCTGAACTCCCGCAGCCAGCTGATGTGGCGGCGCCGTTACGCTCGGCCGAAAGCTTATGGTGCGCCTTGAACCGGTCGGAGGCCATGAAACTGACAGCGGACATGCAGGCATGTGCAGACCTCTGCACAGCCTGTTCCACGACATGTTTGAGAGAAGCGCGATGTTCAAGCTTCGCCTTCGCTGGTCATTTCTCGTTTTTTGTGACGACCTCCACCTTGAGCTGAACTTCGGCGTCCGGATCGACAACTCCCAACAGCCAGACGAGTCGGTCTAGGGAAAACCTGTCGAATTTTCCGCGACGAATGCGCGATATCTCCGTCCGGCAGATTCCGGTCGCAGCCTCAAGGGCAACGGCCGTACCCCATTTTTCTTTGACAGAAGCAACGATCTGCTCGGCGACGGCGCTTCTCGCGTCATCAACGCGAGAAGCCCATTGCTCGAAGACTTCGACCTCATCGGCGGATGCCTTGTTGGGCGCAGAGCGGCGTACATAGCCCCGAAGCCTGTTTGAACTGAATTGCGCTTTGCTCATTCAAGTCACCCCTGTGACTTTGGCGGATTGCCGCTGAGGCGCACGAAACGCCTCAACGGCATCGCCTGCTCATCGTTTCCTGGCGAGGAGATTGTTGGCGCAGTGCTCTGGATCGAGCTGGCAATCCCTCTGCGCGCCGGTTTCAGATGATGCCCGGTGAGGGGTGTCGGTGTTCGGGGGCGAATTATGCGGCAAGCGATCTGCTTTGTGGCAGTAGGTCCGCTTGAGCTGGTTGTGACAGTGGCGATAGGAATGCGCGTCGGCGACAACCAACGGACCGTATGCCGGCGCGTTGCCGATGGCCGATGTTGCGTCATCGGCTGCGACGGCTGGAATGCTGAAACTCAAGCTCAATACTGACGCGATCATGCCGACGCCAAGTCTCGAAATCAGGCGGGTTTTCGAAGGTGCCATTGATGGTGTCCTCGTGACAAAAATGGATAGAATCTGGGCACCGGGTGCATTGTGTGCGCTCGTTCCGGTAGCCTCGCGAAATTTGGAAAACAGTAAGCGGCTAACGCAGTGAGTGCTTGAAGCCGCGTTTCGAAGCCTAGTTCCGCAGCACTGTCGTTCGGAGTGTTACCAGCCGAGGATCGACGGCGCGGAGAGGCGCTGCTGGGATGCGGGCACTCGCGAGTTCATGCGTGTTTGCGCGTGCCGCGAGAAATAATCTCTCGTGCGTTGCAGAAGATGGATTTCGGCTGAGCGTTTTTCCGAACCGTTTTTCGGACTTCGTAATAACTGGAATGAGAAGCGTATCACGACAGTTCGAATGCTGGATTTGGGCGTCGGGAAGCGCGGGACGAGCATCCGCCAGCTGGTGCTTTTCGGTGAAAGCGCCGTGCCGTGAATTCGCGGAGTGGGCGAGTTCGATCCCTTGGTGACCGTTATCTCCCAAACAATAGCGAAGCGGCCCCGCGAATACGCCGGCAGGCAGGAACACTATGAGCATCAAGGCGGCGATGAAGCGAGCCAGCCGCGCCTTCCTCTGCGAAAATTCCTGCCGGCGTTCGAGCATCATTGCGGTGCCTCCGCCGACGTCGCGAACGCGGGCACTTTTGGCTCTGGCTTCGCATTTGATGGCGACTTGCTACCGAACTTGGCGCAAAGCGCCGGGAGGACGAGGAGCGTGAGGATGGTCGCGCTGATCAGGCCGCCGATGACGACCGTTGCGAGCGGCTTTTGCACTTCGGCGCCCGTGCCGGTCGACAGAGCCATGGGCACAAATCCGAGCGAGGCGACCAATGCGGTCATCACGACCGGTCGCAGCCGGGTCACAGCGCCCGCGAACACAGCCGCGCGGCGTTCGACGCCTTGCTCGATCAATTGATTGATGCTCGTCATCATCACGAGGCCGTTCAAGACGGCAACGCCGGAGAGGGCGATAAAGCCGACGGCTGCCGATACGGAAAAAGGCATGTCTCTCAGCCATAGGGCGACAATTCCGCCTGTGAGCGCCAATGGAACGGCGGAGAACACCAACAGCGCGTCACGCGGCGATCCGAGCGCCGAGTACAGAAGCAGGAAGATCAAGAAGAAGCACGCCGGTACGACGACCATCATTCGGCTCTGCGCAGCAGCCAGGTTTTCGAACTGGCCGCCCCAGGCGACGTAGTAGCCGGCAGGCAGCTGGACTTGGCTCGCGACCTTTGCTTGTGCCTCGCTCACTACAGAGGCGATGTCGCGGCCTCGCACGTTGGCTGTGACGACGACGCGCCGCTTTCCATTCTCACGGCTGATCTGGTTTGGACCTTCGGTGAAGGCGAAACTGGCCACCTGCTCAAGGAGGACAGAAGCGGCTTTGCCGTTGGCGGCCGGAGGCAAGGGAACCGGGAGGTGCTTGAGCTTTTCAAGATCGTCACGCACGGCGTCCGACAATCGGACGATGACCGGATAGCGGCGGTCGCCCTCGAAAATGACGCCCGCATCGCGGCCTCCTATGGCGCTTCCGATGACGTCCTGGACGGCCATCACGCTCAGCCCAAGGCGTGCAATCTCATCCTGATTGATGGTGATTGAGAGAAAAGGAAGGCCGGACGCCTGTTCGACGCTGATGTCAGTGGCGCCTTCCGTGGCACGCAGAATGGATGCAATCTGGTTGGCGGTTTGGAGCATCGGCTCGAACTGCTCGCCGAACACCTTGACTGCGAGATCGCCGCGCACGCCGGCCAGAAGCTCGTTGAAGCGCATCTGGATCGGTTGCGAGAAAACGAGGTTGTTGCCCGGTTGTTTTTCGATCGCAGCTTGAAATTTGGCGACAAGCTCGTCTTTTCCGAGTTTCGGATTGGGCCACTCGTGTGTCGGTTTCAGCATGATGAACGTGTCGGACGCGTTCGGCGGCATGGGATCCGATGCAACTTCTGCCGTGCCCGTCTTCGAGTAAATGAATGCGACCTCAGGGAATGTGCTGATGACTTTTTCGAGCTCGCTTTGCATGCTTTGAGATTGCGAAAGCGAAGTACTCGGAATGCGGATCGCCTGCATTGCGAGGTTTTTCTCGTCGAGCGTCGGAATAAATTCCTGGCCGAGCTTCGAGAACAGCGATCCGGCGAGCACAAGCAAAAGCGCGGCGCCGAGCAAACACATCAAAGGTCTTGTCAACGCCTTGCGCAGCAAGGGTTCGTAAAACCCTCTGAGGATGCGAACGAGAACGTTTTCTTTCTCTTCAACCGGCTTTGACAATGCGATGGCGATTGCCGCCGGAACGAACGTCAACGAGAGAACGAATGCAGCAAGCAGTGCGATGATGACCGTTTCGGCCATCGGCAGAAACATTTTACCCTCGACGCCCGTGAAGGTGAGCAACGGAACGTAGACGAGGATGATGATCGCCTGTCCGTAGACCGATGGTTTGATCATTTCCTCGGCGGAACTGATGACCGTGGCGAGACGCTCTTCGAGGGCCAGCTTTCGGCCTAGTTCATGCTGACTTTGTGCGATCCTGCGAAGAGTATTTTCGACGATGATGACTGCGCCGTCGACGATCAGGCCGAAATCCAACGCGCCGAGGCTCATCAGATTGGCGCTGATTTTCGACTGCACCATTCCCGTCATCGTCAGCAACATCGCCAGCGGAATGACCATTGCGGTGATCAACGCCGCCCGGAAATTGCCGAGCATGAGAAAGAGAACGACGATGACGAGCAACGCGCCTTCGGCGAGATTCTTGCTGACGGTTGCTACCGTCGCGTCCACCAGCAGCGTGCGGTTCAGAACCGTTTGAGCCTCGATGCCCGGCGGCAGGCTTCGACGAACTTCCGCCATCCTGGCATCGACCGCAGCCGCGACCGTGCGGCTGTTGCCGCCGATCAGCATGAGCGCCGTTCCAACGACCACTTCCTGGCCATTTTCGCTGGCGCTGCCCGATCTGATCTCGCGGCCGATTTCGACTGTCGCGACATCCTTGATGCGGATCGGCAGGCCGTCGCGCGCAGCAATCACGACGTTTGCGATCTGCTCTATATTGGCAAGACGGCCCGTGCTGAGCACCGCGAAGCTCTCGCCATTCTTTTCGACGTAGCCTGCACCGCGATTGACGTTGTTCTGTTCGAGCGCCTGGGCGATGTCCGAGAAAGACAATCGAAGCGCTGCCAGACGGATCGGGTCGGGTTGGACGACATACTGTTTTTCATAGCCGCCGATGACGTCGATGCCAGCGACGCCGCGAACGGTGATCATCTGCGGACGGATGATCCAGTCTTGCACGGTCCTGAGGTAGGCTGCGCGTTCGACGTCGGTGGTGAGGCGCTGGCCTTCCGGCGTCAGATAACTTCCGTCGCTCTGAGGTCCGGGTTTTGTGTCTTCGATTTGTACGGTGCCGGCGGGTGCGAACTGCACCGTCCACATGTAGATCTCGCCTAGGCCTGTCGAGATCGGGCCGAGCTTCGGCGTTATGTCATCTGGCAGAGTTTTCTCGGCGTCTCGCAGACGTTCGCCGACCTGCTGCCGGGCGAAATAAACATCGGTCTTCTCGGAGAAGACTGCCGTCACCTGCGAGAAACCGTTGCGGGATAACGATCTCGTGTATTCCAGTCCCGAGATGCCGGCGAGCGCGGTTTCTATGGGAAAGGTGACCTGCTTCTCGATGTCAACGGGAGCAAGCGACGGAGCGACCGTATTGATCTGCACCTGGTTGTTCGTGATGTCGGGCACGGCGTCGATCGGCAGTCTATCGAGCGCATAAATGCCGTACGAGGCGGCGGCGAGCGTGAGCAATATCACGAGCCAACGCTGATGAACGGAAAAGGAAAGCAATCGCGCGATCATATCGGCACCCTCAATGGTCGTGCTGTGCTTCAGATTTGCCTAGCTCGGCTTTGAGCAAGAAGGTGTTCGCGACCGCGATCGGCTCACCGGCCTCAAGACCCGACAGCACCTCGACGGTGCTTCCATCGTCTTTGCCGATGGTGACCTGTCGCGTTTCAAAACCTTCCGAGGTACGGACAAACACGCGCGATTGCCCTTCGATCGTCTGGAGCGCTGTTTTCGGAATGACGAGATCAGCCTTCTCCTCCGATACTGCGATATCGGCCGTGACGAATGACCCGGGACGCCAGGCACCGTCTTCATTGTCCACCGACGCGATGACGCGCGCCGACCGCGTGTCCTGGTTCAGAACAGGGCTGGTAAAAATGATTGTGCCGCTCCCCGTGTCGCCAAGGGAGATCTGCTGACCTTCCTTGATCAGATGCAGATCCTGGGGCGAGACGATCAGCTCAATCCAAACCTTGGAAAGATCCGCGATCGCGTAGAGTTCGTGCGCTTGGCCTTCGCCGCCCATGGGCGTGCCGATGTCCACGAGCTGTTCGACAATGCGTCCGCTGATGGGTGCTTTGATCTCGTAGCGCTCGAGGCCCTTCAGTTCTCCTGCGCCGCTTTTGAGACTGGCAATGGACTCGTCGCTGACGCCGAGAGCGGAAAGTTTTTGTTTCGCGAGGTCTCTGCGGACTTGTGCCTCTCGAAATAACGCTTCGGCGCGGAGCAAGCGCTGTTCGGATGAGACGCGCTTGTCCCAAAGCGTTTTCTCGCGTTGAAAAAGAGTTTCCTGCAGATCGAAGTTGACGGTGGCTGCGATGTATTCGCTTTTGGCGTCGGCGACCTCGCGGCTGTCGAGCATCGCTATGACTTCACCCGATTTGACCTGATCCCCTAGTCGTTTTCTCAGTTCGGCAACGGTTCCGACGACCTTGGACGGCACTCGGCCGACGCGGTTGCGGTCCGGGATGACGGTCCCAGGGACACTCAGCCGTGAGTGCAAGACGCCCGGCTCTACGCGTTGCACAGCGATATTCGACTTGGCGATTTGCTCTGTGGCCATCGCAAGCTTGTCGGCTTCCTTCTCATGGTCGTGCTCCGCCTCGTGAGGAGCAGACGTCTCGGACGGCTTATGCTGATGGTCCGGATCGGCATGCTCCGGGCCGGTGTGCTCGGAATGCTCAGACACGGGAGAGGACTGCGCGTCAGGTTTCGGTACCATGGTCTGCTGGACCGCTGGAGCAAAACTCTCTGCATGATAAAAGTACGCGCCTGCGACCGTGCCCAAGAGGAGGCAGCCGACGACAAGACCGAGTTTCTTCATTAGGTGGAACAATCCGTACGGAACGCCGCGCTTAGAAAAGCGCACGTTCAAGTTTCAGTTCATCAACGAATTGGCGATGAGAAAGGCGCGCGCAAAAGCGCAATGCGCGAAGCCGAGCGCTTAGGCGCTATGGGTCAAGCGAGGCGGCTTTTGCAGAGGATCTGGCTTAAATGATGCTCGATCGGCGTCCGCATAAACGGGGTAGCGAATGCGCGCTCCATCGAACGACGCGACAACGTAGTAAGACCGTGAGTGCGGGGTCGAAAGGCACGGCGAGCTACAAGCATGATGCTCCAAACCGCCAAGCAGTCCTGCCCCCGCGTCGGAATTGGTCTCGTCGCCAGACAGGTTGGCGGACGTCCCAATGTTCGAGTGACGATCTAGGGCAAAATGCGACGTCGCGTGCATCGATGCAGCTGGCAAGGGGGCCAGGGTGAGGACGCAGACCAGCAACGCTTTGAAAAAGTTTCTTGCTCGCGACACGCGCAACCGGAGAGCGGATGTTCCGCCCCGCGAGTCGCGGTTGTTTTGTGTCACGGTTGCCATTGCGAAAGGGTGGCCATTGAAAGTGTCGAAGTCAAGATGCGCGGCAAATGCGACTGGCCGGAATGACGAAAATTCCATATTTGCCGCATGCTTTTTCTAACTGCGCAGATATTCGCCGACGAAAAATTGACGGCGGGGCTCAATTAATTGACGACACTCGTCAATTTATTTGGCTCGGAAATTTGTGATTTCGAATCGCTGTGGCGAATTGAGCGTCCGCTTTTCAAAGTCCCTCGGTCGCGACGTGGGCTGCGCGAAGACCCCGCGTGTCGCTGCCGCTGCCCGGTCGCCGGGTTCCACGTTCGGCAATCTGGATAGCGGTTTCCGCACGATTGGCGGGCGGCGTCCGGCCGCTGCGAGCATTTGACTTGGCTCACACGCCGAAATAGCTTCTCGCGAGCGGGCAAGCCGCATCCGGACTCGAGGGAAGGGCATAGCCCACTTGCTCCATATGTTTGATGTCTCTCCAGCCTTTGTGCAGCCGAGTTGCGAGTCTTCGGCGTCATATGCACGGAGGTATTTATGAAGTCCCTTCCCAGCAAACCCGACATAGATCACCTGAAGCGGCAGGCGAAAGACCTGCTTGCGGACTTCAGGCGCGCCGCTCCGGACGCCGTCGCGCGCTTTCGCAATGCGTTGCCGCTCGCGGCAGGGCGCGATCCCGCATCTGCCAGCAGACTGAATTTGCGCTTGCACGATGCGCAATCCTGCGTCGCGCGCGAGTACGGTTTTGACTCATGGACCGATCTCAAGGCTTACGTCGATGCGCGGCGTGCGTCAGAAGGCGATTCCGCAATTTTGGCGAAGGCTTTTTGCCGGTTGGTCTATGCCGAGGACCTGGCGGGCGGTACGAACAGCGCCAGGCCGCAAGCGGCGTCGCGGCTGCTGACGGAGCATCCCGATCTGCCCGCGCGTGACCCGTGGATCGCGTGTGCAGCCGGCGACGCGGCGTTGGTTCGCTGCCAACTGGAAGCCGATCCGTCGTGGGTCGATCGCATCGGTGGACCTTTGGGTTTGACGCCGCTCATCGCCGCGACGCACTCGAGTTTGCTGCGCGTTCCCGAGTATCGCGCAGGGCTTCACAAGGTTGTCGATCTGCTTCTTGAGGCCGGGGCTGACGTCAATCTGAGTGTCAGCAAGCATTCGGCGAGCGTCGCTGGTGCACCGCCTCAGGCATGGCGTGTTTCCGCGCTTCATGGTGCGGCGGGCGTGAATTTCGATTTCGATCTGACGCGGCGGCTTCTGGCTGCGGGCGCTAATCCGAACGACGGGGAATCCCTTTATCACTCGCTGGATAAGCCCGTCTGTACGCCTCTGCTTCTCGAATTTGGGGCGACCGTCACCGGCACGAACGCGCTTTTTCGCAGCCTCGACTTCGACGATCTCGACACGTTCAAGCTGTTGTTATCGCACGCGGCAGGAACGGACGAGCTGAAGGGCGGGCGGCTGCTGTTCTGGGCGATCCGTCGGCGCCGTTCACCGGCTCATATCGAGGCTTTGCTTGCGGCGGGTGTCGATCCGGCAGTCAACACGAAGGACGGCCTCAGCGCTTACGTGCAAGCGTTGCGATACGGGTTGCCGGAGGTGGCTGCCGTGCTCAAGGCAGCGGGTGCTGCTTCAGATTTGAGCGAAGATGAGCAGTTCATGGCGGCCTGCGCGCGCAATGATGCAGAGGCGGCGCGGCGCATCAAAGCGGGGAGGCCTGATCTTCCGGCCGCTCTCGAAGACACTCAGCTCAAAATGCTTCCGGAGCTTGCGGCCGCGGGCTGCTCAGGGCCTGTCGCGCTGATGGCTGAACTCGGCTGGCCGATCACGGTGCGCGGTGGTGATTGGAACGCCAGCGCGCTCAATCACGCGGTGTTTCGCGGCGACGCTACGATGGCGCGGCAGCTTCTCGCGAGTGGTGCTTCATGGACCGAGGAACACGGTTTTGGAGACAATGTGTGCGGGACGCTAAGCTGGGCGTCGTGGAACCAGCCGCTTGACGACGGGGACTGGGTTGGATGCGCCGAGGCGCTCGTCGCGTACGGAATGCCAGGAGCGCAACGGGATATCGAAGATCCCGACTGTGTCGTCCTCGCCGGCAAACGCAGGCGGTTCTCCGAGGACGTGGCGGCATATCTGCTGCAGCAAGGCGCGGAGAATGCGGGCTAAGCGCCCGTGTGTCGTGAGGCGGCTCAGCTATTTAAAGCGCCGCCGCCCCGCATGCTCTTCGTCGCTCAGCGGGGCCATATCATCCCGGCTGTGGATTTGATCCGACTGAGCCTTCTCGGCATAGCATTTTAGTGTTAGTCCTAATGCTGGAATGCGATTGCAAGGTCCTTTTTGGATGTCGATCGGCGGCGTTGATGGTGCGGAATGGAAGCCCTGCTGGGTCGTGGCGAACGCCCAGGCCCACCGCGAATTTGTGGCGGCGAGCAATCTGAAAAAGCAGGGGTATGAGATCTATGCGCCCGTCGTTCGAAAGACGACGCGGCATGCTCGGGTAAGCCGCGAGTGTCTAGCGCCGCTTTTCCCGGGCTATCTGTTCGCGCGGTGGACAGCGCCCGACATGCGTTGGCGTCCGATCTTATCGACGGTCGGTATCCGAAGCATTGTGCGCAATGGTGACGAGCCCAGCCGGCTCGACGGCGCAATCGTCGACGCTCTGAAAGCGCGGGAAAAAGACGGCGTCATCGTGCGCGCGGAGTCTCAGCGCGAAATCGGACAAACCGTGCGATTTGCGCGAGGGCCGTTCGACGGGATCGCGGCCGAGATCGTTGAACTCTGCGACAAGGATCGTCTCGTCGTTCTGATGACGCTCTTGAACCGTCCGACGAAGGTTACGGTTCTGGAAGATCAACTTTCTGCCTGCTAGCGCCGGCTTCAGGGCGAACGCGGGTCGCCTCGTGCGAGGTAAAGCTATTCTGTCAGAACAGGGTCTGTGATTTCCGGACGATATGTTTGGTCTCGTTCGGTGGCGTTGGGCGTTTCTGCAGTGACGGAGAGACCGCGAAGCATGCTTGCCCAGCCTTGAATCGCGATGGATTTATCATAGAAGTCTTCGCAGGCGCGTCGCGCGTTTTCGCCCATGCGCGACGTTAGCTGCGGGTCGCGTGCCAATGCGAGGATAGCATCTGCGAGTGCCTTACCGCCGCCGTTCGCTACCGTTCGTCCGCAGTTGTGCTGCTTCGTCAGCCGATCGATTTCTCCGCCGGATGCTCCGATGAAGAGAACGGGCCGGCCCGCAGCCGCTGTGCCATAGAACTTGCTTGGCACGATCAGCCCCTCGAGCTCAGGTTTCAGGGTCACGATGTGAACGTCGGCCGCGGACAGGCTTTGAGCAAGCTGCGATCGCGGCTGGTAAGGACGAAACACGACGGACGTCAATCCGCGCTTGTCGACTTCTTCTTTGAGGCGCTCGAACGCGTGGCCGCCACCGATGAACAACCAGCGTATCGATCGGCGCGTCGATTGATCATCGTCGTGTTCGATCGTCTGGATTGCTGCAAGGATGGGCTCGAACTCATGCGCTCGTCCAAGATTTCCGGAATAGCCTACGATAAAATCGTTCCCGAGGTTCCAATCGGCGCGCAGCGGATTATCGCGCGGCGCGATCGGCGTAATGCCTTTGCAATCGGCCCAATTGTGACGCACGCAGAGGCGTTCCGCCGGGATGTCAATTTGCCGAAGACGTTCGGCCATCATCTCGCCGATGGCGACATTCATGTCAGCCTGGCGCAGCGAAATGTTTCGTAGCTTGCGAAGAGTATGGAGCAGCACGGCGCTGAGCTTGCCGCCGGAATAAAGCGCGTCGGCGACTTCCGGAAAAAGGTCTTGCAACCAGTTCACCAGGCGCGCGCCGCGCATTTTTGCGATAGGTGCGGCGATGACGGAAAGCATCGGAGGGTCGGTCATCGCGATGACGACGTCGCCACGCGCCGTAACCCGTAACAGTGTCCAGACTGCGCTGAGATAGAACGTCAGATAATCGATTGCGCGAAGTTTCAGTCGCGAGCGGCCGAACCGCGTTGTCCATATTCGGTGAACGTCGACGCCGGAGATCGTCTCATGCGGTATGAGCTTGTTGTCATTGCCGTCGTAGTGCAGGCGGCTTGTGATGACGGTCACCTCGATGCCGTCTTGCGCTACGCCAAAGGCGAGATCCGACAACATCTGACTGGTTGCAGAATGGTCGGGATGGAAAAAACGATTGATGAAGATCGCGCGCAAAGCATGCTCCGCGTGTTGGGAAGTTTCGAGTTTTGCGTTGGGTAGATGGCGCGCTTTACGGCGCAGGGAAGACTGCCGAGCTGCGTCCGGCAATGCGGTAGACGACTAAGCCGATCCACTCTCTCACTGCGAGATCGGCGCGCTGCAGACCTGCTGCGACGCTGATCGGAAAGCGGAGAATGTCGCCGGCATCGCGTGTTCGGAAATCGACGGGGAACGGCGAGATGTTCAATCCCGCCTGGCGAAACGCGCCGACGGCGCGCGGCATGTGATATGCGGATGTCACCAGCAGCCAGCGGTCGTCCGGCGCTGGATTGAGTGTTTGGAGCGTCAAGACAGCATTCTCGTAGGTGTCGCGAGAACCGTTCTCGATGATGACGCGTTCCGGTGCGATGCCGGCATCAACGACATATTGTCGGATTGCCTCGCTTGCCTCGAAGCCGCCGAACAGGTCTCCGACGCCGCCGGTGAAGACGATTTTCAGTTCGGGACGCTGGCGTGCGATGCGAACGGCTTCGGTCAGACGCTCCGCAGACTCGTTGATTGCGAGACCGCCACGATTTGACGTCACCCAGCCGTCTTCGAATCCGCCGAGCACGATGATGCCCGTCAGATGACCATTGGGCAGTGGTGGCTGGCGCTGCTCGAAGCGTTGTTCCAAGGGAAGGACGAGCGCATTGCCGAGAGGGAGAAATCCGGCAATAGCGAGCCAGCCAAATCCCAACGCGATCGGCCAGCGTGCTGCCCACGGTCGAAACCGATAGAGCATGAAGCCCGCCGCGATGAGGAGAACGGCGAGGCTCGACGGTTGTGCGAAGAAGAATACAATTTTCGAGACGGTGTGAAACATGCGCGGGCTTTCGTTTCGATGCACCGTGCATGGACCGCAAGAGCCACGTCAAGCGTGATCGGTTGCCGTTGCTAACGTCGAGCGTGTCTTGATCCGTACGGCCGGAACTCCGGAGTAAACAGACCAGGGCGTGAGATCGCGTGTCGCGACACTGCCCAAAGCAAGGACGCTGCCCTCTCCGGTCGCGACGCCGGGGCCGACGATGCTTCGCGCGCAGATCCAGCTTCCGTCTTCGATGTCGATCGGTGCGGTGATGAGGTCGAAGCCCGGCTTGCTCCAGTCATGGCTTCCGGTGCAGAGGTAAGCGGCTTGCGATATGCAACAATGCGAGCCGATTTTCACATCGGCAAGATTGTCGATCCAAACGCTTTCTCCGATCCAACTGTCGTCGCCGACGGTCAGCTTCCAGGGAAATTTGATGCGAACGCGCGGCTTGATGTCGACGCCTTTTCCAATGCGTGCGCCGAACAAACGCAGCAACCATCGGCGATGTGCTGCTCCGGGAAGCGGCGAGCTGACGAGAAGGCATTCGACGACGAGCCATAGCGCTTCGATCCATCGCGGGCGGCCACGGTCGAAAGATTTGCGGTCGTAGGTATCGAGCCGCAAGTCGGGAGGTTTCACGAGACTTGTACGCTCGCTGGACGTTCGGCGCCGTTCACGAGCCATTCGTAGACGGCGAGGAATTTCTCGGCCGCGGCGGTCCAGCTGAATTGGCGTTCTACAAGCGCGCGGCCGTTGCGTCCCATTTGGTGCAATTCGGCGGGCTGCGAGGTCAAAAAGCGCGACAGGTCTTTCGCCATTTCGACCGGATCTAGCGAAAGACGCTCGGCGGCCGTTGCGGAGAAGCCTTCGTGAAGATTGCAGGCATCGGTTTTCAGCACAGGCAGCCCGTAAGACCATGCCTCCAGCACCGCCATCGGTACGCCTTCGCTTAGCGACGGCAGCACGAAGGCGTCTGCTCGCCTGAATGCGGTTTCTTTATCAATTCCGAAAAGCGGGCCGACGAGATGGATGTGATCGGTGAGGCATCGCTGGCGAATGTTGTTCGCGAGAATTTGGCTGTAGCTGCCCTGATCCCATCCTGCGATCACAAGGTGCCAGTCGCCCAATTCGTGCTTGGGCCAGGCATCGATCAGAGCCGTCAGATTCTTTTTCGGGTGCAGGCGCCCGAGAAACAGCATGACCTTCGCGCCGGCTGGAACGCTCGCGCACCACGGCGGAAGCGCGGAGGTATTGGACGGCGGCGGCGGGGCGACGCCGTTGGGGATTACGGCGATCGGATTTGTGAATCCCAGGCTGCGAATGCTTTGGGCTTCCGCTTCGCACAGTGCGTGCAGGCACGCTGCGCCGCGCAGGTGAACGTTTTCGTAAAGGCGAGCCGCAATGGCCTTTTTCCATCGCGAATGACGTAGAGCCCATGTGTCGAGCATGCCGTGCGGTGAGACGATGTAGGGTCGACGCGTTCGAGAGGCCCAAAGCGAAACCGCGCGCGACGGATACGTCCATAGCCCATGGGTGTGAACGATCGCCGCGTCGATGTCCTTCAAGCGCGCGAGCGCGGTCGGTGCGTATCCGAGTGCAGACGGTCCGCGAACGGCGAGCGCCGAGGCGGGTGCGCCGTTCCATTCGGCGGATTTGATCGGCCATTGCGCGTCGCGCAAGCCGATCACGCGCACGTCCGGCCCGACGGCGAGCAAGGCGCGCGACAAGTCTTCGACGACGGCGGATACGCCGCCGCCGGCACGCGACAGAGAGGAGGTTACAAGAGCGGCTTTCATTCCGGTTGCGTCGTGTGGCGCGGGTTGGCCGAGGCGCGATGTGCGCGATAAGAAAGTGCGGCTGCGAGCGCGACAGCGGCCCTCGATCTTCGTCTCGAGCGAAGAGGATATGCGGCCACTGCTGCTTCGATCATCCCCGAGGAGAATCTATCCAGGTCCCAATCGCGGATGATGCGAAGACTCGCTTGGCCCATCGCCTGCCGTTTCGGGGTCGTCGCGATATCGTCCAGCAGCATCGCGAGTTGCGCTGTATCGGCTGGATCGAAGATGTAGCCGTTGACGCCGTCCTGCACGAGGTCGCGATGACATCCGACGGCCTTCGACACGAGAACGGGCAAGCCTGCGGCCATCGCTTCGTTGATGACGAGGCCCCATGTTTCGGCGAGACTTGGAAAGACAAAAGCGCCAGCGGCGGCGTAAAGAGCGGGCAAATCTTCGTAGGATGCGCGACCGGCCAGATGCACATGTTCGGTCAGACATAATTCCGCGATGCGGCGTGCGATTGTTGCGTAGAGCGGGCCGTCGCCTGCAATCGTGAGGTGCCAGGCGTCTTCCCCGGCCATGTCGCGATAACGCCGGTAAGCGTTGATAAGCAGGGCAATATTCTTGCCTTCCACGAGACGCGAGCAGCACAGGAAATGGGGTCGAACGAGATTGCTGCTTATGTCTTGAGAAAGGCAAGA
>Ga0209930_1001493_pt1 | contig 36149 bp, 40 predicted proteins | sample ThiBiot_500_biof_2_FD_183948 | JGI IMG/M metagenome (GOLD analysis project Ga0209930, IMG submission 183948) | Wastewater bioreactor microbial communities from Cape Town, South Africa - Thiocy_cont_500_biof (SPAdes) | ecosystem: Engineered > Bioreactor > Thiocyanate-remediating >... | reverse complement strand
TCGCCGCAGGCAATATGCTGGTGAATGACGGCGTCTTTGTCGGCGCAGATTCCGGCGCGGCCTTCGTCAATGGCGGCACTGTCACGAACTCGGGAACATTCACCGGCGCCATCGACAACGCGGGCAGCTGGACGAACGAGAGTGGCGCGTCGCTCTTCGGCGCCGTCGTCAATTCGGGAGCTCTCGTCAACAACGGCGAGATCGAGCCCGGCGACGCCCCGACCACGTCGGCGAGTTTCGTCAACTCCGGCACCGTCGACAATGCAGGGACGATCGTCGCTTCGGTCGACAACAGCGGCAGCTGGACGAACAGCGGGACGCTGATCGGCTCGCTCGCCAATTCAGGCAGCTTCAGCAATAGCGGGCTCGTCGCGGGCCCGGTCAGCAATACCGGCACCATGACCAATACGGGCAGGATCGACGGCGACGTCACCGCCTGGGGTCCGTTCGCCAACCAGGGCACGGTCTCCGGAACGCTGACCCTTTACGGCACGCATCACGGCAATGGCAGCGTCGGCGGGCTGGTCGTGAAAGAGGGCGGCATCGTTTCGCCCGGCAATTCCGTCGGCGCCATCGCGGTGTCTGGCGATGCGGTGTTCGAACCGGGCTCGGTTCTCGCGGCCGAGATCGGCCCGAACGGCATCGCCGATCTCCTCAGCGTCGGCGGAACGCTGACGGCCGGCGGCGCGACGCTGCTCCTCCTGCCGACAGACGACTTCCAGCCCGCCCTCGGCAACACCTATTCCGTCCTCCAGGCGGGCGCGATCGCATCCGCCTTCACCGTCGCCTCGCCGCTGTTCGGAACGGCCGATACGCTCTTCCCCTTCCTCGGAGGAAGCCTCGACGACACCGGCATGCTGACGCTCGGCCGCAGCGCGGTAAGCTATGCGGGCTATGCCACGACGACGAATGCCTGGAACGCGGCCGTCGCCGCCGACAGTCTCGGCCTGCAGTCGCCGCTCAACCGCTCGCTGGCGCTGATGAGCGCGGCGGAGGCGCCGGCTGTCCTCGCCAGCCTGACGGGCGAGGTGAACGCTTCGGCCGAAACGACGCTGCAGCAGCAGTCGATCTATCTGCGCGACGCCGTCAATCGCCGCGTCCGCCAGGCCTTCGCCGATATCGACGGCGCCGCCGGCACGGGCAATGAGACCGCGCGCCTCGCGCCCGGCCTCGACGCCACCGCCTGGTCGCAGGCCTATGGCGCCTGGGGCAACACGTCGTCCGACGGCAATGCCGAGGCGCTGTCGCGCTCGATCGGCGGCTTCCTGCTCGGCGCCGACGCGGCGCTCGGCGCGGACTGGCGCGTCGGTCTCGTCGGCGGCTACAGCCGCTCCGATTTCTCGCTGGATGGCATCGGCGGTGGCGGATCGAGCGACAATTACGACGTCGCGCTCTATGGCGGCACGCAGCAGGGCGCGATGAGCCTCCGCTTCGGCGCCGGCTATAGCTGGCACGACATTGCGACCTCGCGCGCCGCCTTCACGCCGGGCGCCGAGTTCCTCTCCGCCGATTACGGCGGCGGTACCGCCCAGCTCTTCGGCGAGGCGGCCTATGGCTTCCGCTTCCAGAACGGCACCATCGAGCCCTTCGCCAATCTCGCTTATGTCAATCTCGCGGTCGACGGCTTCTCGGAATCCGGCGGCCCGGCAGCGCTCGCCTTTGGCGACAGCACCATGTCGACGACCTACAGCGTGCTCGGCATCCGCATGGCGCAGACTTACGACATCAAGGACGGCATGAAGCTGCTCGCCCATGGCGGCCTCGGCTGGCAGCATGCCTTCGGCGATGTCGTCCCGGAGGCGAGCGCCGCCTTCGCCGGCTCCTCGGCTTTCACGGTGGCCGGCGCGCCCCTCGCCCGCGACGCGGCGCTGATCGATGCCTTCCTCGGCCTCCGTCCGAGCAGCCAGCTCGATTTCGGCCTCCGCTATTCCGGCCAGATCGCTCAGGACGCGTCCGACAACGCCGTGGAAGGCGTTCTCGAAGTCCGCTTCTGACGCGGGCGCTGGCGTGATGCCTTCACGTCGTCGAGCGTGATCCAGGCCGGCGCGTGGTCGCTGGCCTTCTCCCAGCCGCGGACGTCGCGATCGACGCCCGCGGCCGCCAGCTTTGGGACGAGATCGGGACTGAGCAGCAGGTGGTCGAGCCTGAGGCCGGCGTTGCGGCCATAGGCGTTCCGGAAATAGTCCCAGAAGGTGTAGATCACCTCGCCGGGGTGGAGCTGGCGCAGGGCGTCGGTCCAGCCCTCGGCGACCAGTTCGGCGAAGGCGGCGCGGATCTCGGGCCGGAACAGCGCATCGTCTACCCAGCGCTCTGGCTTGTAGACGTCGAGCTCCGTCGGCATGACGTTGAAATCGCCGGCGAGCACGACCGGAGCGCCGCTCTTGAGAAGCGCGGCGGCGTGGGTCTTGAGGCGGTCGAACCAGCGGATCTTGTAGTCGAATTTCGGCCCCGGCGCCGGATTGCCGTTCGGCAGATAGAGGCAGCCGACCAGCACGCCGTTCACGGCCGCCTCGATATAGCGGCTCTGGGCGTCATCCTCCTCGCCGGGCAGGCCGCGCCGCGTCTCGATCGGCGCCCTGCCCCTCGCCAGGATGGCGACGCCGTTCCACGCCCGCTGCCCATGCCACACGGCGCCATAGCCCGCTTCCTCCAGCGCGCCGCGCGGAAACCGTTCGTCCGGCGCCTTCAGTTCCTGCAGGCAGACGATGTCGGGCTCGGCCTCCGCCAGCCAGCGCAGCAGCACCGGCAGCCGGCCATTGATCCCGTTGACGTTGAAGGTCGCGATCTTCATCGGGCAATGAACGCGGCCGCGGCGGGATCGCTCCCGCCGCCGGCGATGATCGCCCTCCTGCTAAGCCTTCGGCGGCAGGAACTCGCTTCGGAAGCGGAGCGCATTGGCCATCAGGATGGTCCGCCGCTCGGCGAGAATCTCGGCCGTCGGCGGGGTCGGCGGCGTGGTACGCGTCGGCAGCGGCTCGCCGACCAGCTTGAAGAACGCCTCCTGCCCGGCCGGAACGCAGAGGCAGAGCATGCGCACCGGCGTCGGCGAGACGACGCGGAAGCCATGCGGCGCATTGGCCGGGATGTTGACCGTCTGGCCGGCCGCGGCGCGGTGGGTTTCGCCACGGAAGGTCAGCTCGAGTTCGCCTTCGAGGATGTGGAACATCTCCTCGAAATCATGCCGATGCGGCGGCGGCCCGCCGGCGGGGACGAACATGTCGATGAGGCTGTAGCGCCCGCCCGTCTCCTCGCCCGAGACAAGGATCGTATAGGTACCGGCGCCGATGCCGAGATGGGTGAGACCAGGATCGTCGCCCCCGACGATCGTTGCGCTGCGCGCGAGATCATCGGCGGGAAGCGGGGGAAATGTTTCGGTCATGATGGGGGCTCCTTCCTGTTCAGGCGAGGGTGAAATCGGCGACGATCTTGCCGGGCGCATGGCCCGTGCGGTTGCGTTCGATGGCGGCCGGGATGGCTTCCAGCGGAACGGTCTCGGCGATGGTCACCTTCAGTTCGCCCGAGGCGGCGACGGTGCCGAGCGCGGCGAGGCGTTCGCCGTCGGGCTTCATCATGAACCAGAGACCTCTCCGACCATCGCCGCGCGGCGCGGCTATATCGGGACGGACGGCGCTCACGACCGCGCCACCTTCCGGCAGAAGGGCGAAGGAGCGGTCGGGCGCATCGCCGCCGGCGAGGTCGATCACCAGGTCGACGGGGCCGCTCGCCGCCTCGAACCGCTCCGCCGTGCGGTCGATCACCCGGTCGACGCCGAGATCGCGAAGATGCGGCAGGCTTGCAGTCGAGCCGGTCGCGATGACCGTGAGGCCGAGCGACTTCGCCATCTGCACCAGCAGCGTGCCGACACCGCCCGACGCGCCATGCACCAGCACGGTCTGCCCCGCCTTCGGCGCGCCGGCCGCATGGAGCATCTGCCAGGCGGTCAGCCCGGCGACCGGCAGCGCGGCGGCGACGATGTCGGAGAGACCGGCCGGGGTCGGTGCGAGCACCGCTTCCGGAACGGCGACGAAATCGGCATAGGCGCCGAAGGGTGCGAGGCCGAACACCCGATCGCCGACCGCGAAGCGGCTCCCCTCTGCGACCGCGACGATCTCGCCCGCGAGTTCCATCCCGAGGAGCTGCGGAAAGGCGACGGGCTTCGTGTCCTTGAGGAAGCCCTCGCGGATCTTCCAGTCGATGCCGTTGATGCCGGCCGCGCGGACACGGACGACGGCGATGCCGGGCGCGGGCTCCGGCATGGGAGCGGTCGCGAGTTCGAGGGCCTCGGCGCCGCCGAACCGGGTGAGGACGATGCTGCGATGGGTCATGTCGTTTCTCCTTTCGACACGCCCAACCTAATGTGTTTCAATCCTCGCCTTCAGACGCTGAATTCGGGACAGAGTGGATCAGATTTGGAACAGTTGGATCTCGACGCCCTGGCCGATTTCATTCTGGTCGCGACACATGGTGGCCTTGGAAAGGCTGCGCGCAGCACGGGACGCTCCAAGGCGACGCTGTCGCGGAAATTGACCGAGCTGGAGAATGCGCTGCAGGTCCGCCTGGTCGAGCGCGGCGCGCAGGCGCTCCGCCTCACCGAGGCCGGCGCCGCGCTCTATGCGCGCGCACGCGGGCCGCTGGCCGATCTCGTCCAGGCTGGCGATGATATCCGCAGCGGCGGCGGCGAACTCGCCGGTCTGCTCAGGATCAGCGCGCCGGTGCTCTTCTCGCAGGTCGCCCTCAGCCGCGCGGCCGCCACCTTCTCGCGGCTGCATCCGCGGCTCGAGATCGAGATCAATGCCGAGGATCGCTTCGTCGACCCGGTCGAGGAAGGCTATGATCTCGTGGTGCGCACCAACCCGAAGCCGACGGAGGCGATGGTCGGGCGCCGCCTCGCCACCGACGAACTCGTGCTGGCAGCCGTCCCGGACATCGAGCGCCCGGCCAGCGGCAGCATCGTGCCGGCGGTCCTCATGAGCCGGGCCGGCGAGATCCGCCCCTGGGTCGTGATGACCGACGCGGGCGAGGCGACCTTCACGCCCCGGCCCGTTCTTCGCCTGTCGTCGATGCTGATGGTCTATGAAGCCGCCAAGGCGGGCGGCGGCGCGGCGGTATTGCCCGTCTCGCTGGCAGCGCGCGATATCGCGGCGGGCCGGCTCGTCTCCTGGGGCAAGGTGCTCAACCGTCCCGTCGAAGTCTGGATCCTGCATGCCTCGCAGCGGCTCTCCAGCCCCAAGGTCACGCGCTTCGTGTCCTTCCTGGCGGACCAGTTCCGCGGCGGCCAGCTCGAAGTCTGAGCGGGCCGTCAGGCCGGCTGGAAGCCGCTCAGCACTCTCAGATGATGGTGTTGATGGGCGTGGTCGTCGCCATGGCTATGCGAGGACACCTCCTCGACGATCGGGATCAGGCTGGTCGAGCCATGCATGATGCCGCGCTCCGAGAACAGCGCCTCGGCATAGGCCGAGACGGCGCCGACCTCGCCGCGCATGACCGTGACCTCGACCGAGGTGGTGTGGCCGAGCGGGACCGACAGGGCGGCGATCGTCTGGTCGTGCCGGTCCAGCCGCCCCTGCGGCACGCGCAGCGCGAGGCCGCGCACGGTCTGGTCGACGGTGCAGCTCACGACGGCGAAGCAGGCGGCATGCGCCGGCGCTTCTGGCCGCGCCGCAAGCCCGCGCCGCACGAGGTCGCGGATCGCCTCGGACCGGCTCCCCGCCCCGGTGCTCGCGACATAGGCGTCGAGTGCGGCCGCGAGGTCGTCGTCGATGGCGATGGTGGTGCGTTGCATCGGGCTCCTCCCGGTTAGCGCGGAAGGTTAGGCCAGCCCCCGCCGCGCTTCAATGCGGCGGCCGGCGGGCCTTTCGGGCGGCAGGCAAAAAGAAACCCGGCGCCGAGGCACCGGGTTCTTTGTCTCCTGCGGACGATGGATCGTCACGCGGCCTTCTTGTTGACCGTCTGGCCGGCGAGGCCGCTCAGGAGCTCGTCGGTCTTCTTCTCCTCCTGCAGCGTCTGGTCGAGAAGCGCCGCGGCGTCCTTCATGCCGAGCTGCATCGCCCAGGTCTTGAGCGTGCCGTAGCGGGCGATCTCGTAGTGCTCGACAGCCTGCGCGGCCGCGGTCAGGCCGGCGTCGAGAGCGTCCGAGCCCTCGAACTCCTCCATGACCTCCTTGCCCTCCTCGATGATGCCGAGAATGGCGTCGCAGGTCTTGCCGCGCGCCGGCTTCTCCAGCATCTCGAAGATCTGCTGCAGGCGCTCGACATGACCTTCGGTCTCGTCGCGGTGCTGCTGGAAGGCCTGCTTCAGTTCAGGGGACTCGGCGCTGCGCGCCATCTTCGGCAGCGCCTTCAGGATCTGCTTCTCGGCATAGAAGATATCCTTGAGCGTCTCGACAAAAAGGGTCTCGAGAGTCTGCTGCTGAGCCATGTCAATTCTCCGTTGGGATGAAGTGGCGATTCAAGTGATTGGGAGGAGATTCGTTCCCGCCCAGGCTGCCTCATCGCGAAGTCGCGGCGGGCGGCTCCTGGAGCGAAATCGGACCGCCGCTCGGACCGGTTTCCTGAGCGGCTCCGCCCGTCCTCGAACCGTCCTGACCCGCCACCGATGCGGCACCCGATCCGGGCGTTGCGTGGCCAGACGAGGGGGAGCCCGCCCCCTGCCCCGGCTTCACGCCGCCCGAACCGCCAGCGCCCGCCGGCCCGGCCGGCCTGGAGGCGTCCGGCTTGGCGCTCTCGGGTCTGTCGCTTTCGCGCTTGACGTCGTCCGGCCTGGACTCGTTCGGCTTGCTGCCGCCGGAACTGCCGCCAGTCTTGGCGTCCTCCGACTTCGGCCCGTCGAGCTTCGGTTGGCCGGATTGATGCGGCTTCGAGGGGAAGCCGCTGCGGTCGGCATAGTCGCGCGGCCGGCCGCGGCGGCCATGGGTATCCGCCAGCGCCTTACGCACCGCGATGTCGATCAGCGTGAGCCCGGCCGTCATCGCGAGCGCGACGCCGGCATTGTCCCGCTTGCGGTTATGCGAGCCGAGCGCGGCGCCGAGCACGGCGAGATCGAGCAGGTCGCCGACGACGCGGCTGGTCATGCCGGTCTGCTTCTCCGTCGAGAGAGTCAGCATGCCGGATGCGATTTCGCGCGCGCCGAAGACGCGCATGAGCCCCTCCCGTCCCCTGAGCCCAAGGGTGCGGGTGAGGATATGCGGCGCGAGGAGCTGCGTGAGCCCGAGGCCGATCGAGAACCAACCGAGCCCCTTGGCAAGGCGGTCCGGTCCCGGCACTGCCGAAGGCCCGGTCGCGAGGATCTTGGGGTCGCCTTCCGGGCGGGTGAGATTGGACAGATACTTCATGATGACCTCGCTCAGGGCTTCAGGACGACCTTGATGCAGCTGTCCTGCTTGTCGCGGAACACGCGGTACATCTCGGGTCCGTCCTCGAGACCGACGGTGTGGGTGATGACGAAGGAGGGATCGATCTCGCCTTCCTCGATGCGGCGCATGAGGTCGTCGGTCCAGCGCCGCACATGCGTCTGGCCCATGCGGAAGGTGAGACCCTTGTTCATCGCCGCGCCGAGCGGGATCTTGTCGACGAGGCCGGCATAGACGCCGGGTATGGAGACGATGCCGGCCGGCCGGCAGACATAGATGATCTCCCGCAGCACATGCGGACGATCGTTCTCCATCATCAGCATCTGCATGCCGCGATCCATGATCGTGTCGGGCAGCGAGAGGTCGACATGGCTTTCGGTGCCGACTGCGTCGATGCACTTATCGGGCCCCTTGCCGCCGGTCAGCTCGTTGAGCCGCTCGATGACGCTTTCCTCGCCGCGATTGATGGCGATCGCGCCGGCCGCTTCGGCCATGCCGAGCCGCTCGGGCAGATAGTCGATGGCGATGACCTGGCGGGCGCCAAGCAGGATCGCGCTGCGGATCGCCATCTGGCCGACAGGGCCGCACCCCCAGACCGCCACCGTGTCCTCAGGCTCGATGTCGCATTGCACGGCGGCCTGCCAGCCGGTCGGCAGGATGTCGCTGAGGAACAGCACCTGCTCGTCGGGAAGCCCGCCCGGAACCTTCACATGCGTCGCATCGGCGAAGGGCACGCGGAGATATTCGGCCTGCCCGCCCGGATAGCCGCCGGTGAGATGTGTGTAGCCGAAAAGGCCCGCGGTGGTATGGCCGAACACCTTTTCGGCGAGGTCCTTGCGGCGGTTGCTGCGCTCGCAGACCGAGAAGTTGCCGCGGCGGCACTGTTCGCATTCGCCGCAGGTGATGGTGAAGGGCACGACGATGCGATCACCGACCTTCAGGCCGTCGCCGACGCCCGAGCCGACCTCGACCACCTCGCCCATCGCCTCGTGACCCATGATGTCGCCGGGCAGCATGGCGGGAACAAGATTGTGGAAGAGGTGCAGGTCCGATCCGCAGATCGCGCAGCTCGTGACCTTGATGATCGCGTCGCGCGGCTCCTGGATCTCCGGGTCGCTGACGGTATCGCAGCGTATGTCTTCCTTGCCATGCCAGACGAGGGCTCTCACAGGCGTTCTCCGCATTCCCATTGGACCTATCCATGATCGAACGGGCGCGCCCTCTGCTTGTTCCCGCCGTCTCGTGCGACCCGGCCGCGGTTGCTTTCTCTTGAAGGCACGTCCAGATAGGGAGGTGGAGCGGGAGCAGGGTGACGGATGGCGACGATGACTCCCGACGAGGACGAGGCGAGGATGGAGCCGCAGCAGGAAGCGGGGGTCGATGACCGCCTCGGGACCCTGCTCGAGGCGATCGAGGGCGAACGCGTTCCCGAGCGTCTCCTGAAGCTGGCCGAGATGCTGCAGAACGAGCTTTCCCTCCGCCGCCAGCGCCGCCGGCCGAACTGAGGCTTTTCCCGGTTCGGGCGGAACCCCCGCCGGGGGCCGCGCATTCCCGCCATGGGGCAGTCGGCGGGAGTGATCGACGTGAACGTCAACCAATTGGACGGGCAGAACGGCGAGGTCGACTCGGTCGTAGCGCTGATACCTGCCCTGCGCGCCTTTGCGCGCTCGTTTTGCCGCAATCCGAACGATGCCGACGACCTGGTCCAGGAAACCCTGGTCAAGGCCATCGCCAATATCGACAAATATGAGGAAGGCACGCGCCTGAAATCGTGGCTGTTCACGATCATGCGCAACACCTTCTATACCCGGATTCGCGTCTCGAAACGCGAGGCGCCGGGCGACGCTGACTGTGTCGCCTCACAGCCGATCGTGCTTGCGACGCAGGAATGGACGTTGCGCGGCCAGGAGGTCGAGGCGGCCATCGAGCGCCTTTCGCCGTCCCATCGCGAGGTTCTGGTGCTCATCGGCATGCAGGGCGTCTCCTATGAGGAGGCCGCCGAAATCTGCGGCTGCGCCATCGGAACGGTGAAGAGCAGGCTCAACCGGGCGCGCGGCGCCGTGCTGGAAATGCTGGGCGAGCAGTCCGCAGGCGCCCTGGTCGAGTCCTCGGAATGGCTCGCCGGCGAGGCTTCGGCTTCGGGACGGGTCTCGCCGCGCTGATGCCGAAGCGTTGAGAACCGATGACAAGGGCGACCGGGCAACCGGTCGCCCTTCTCGCATTACTTGACCTTTTCGGCCAGCCGGCCAGCCATCTCCTGATGCATCTGCAGCACCGGCAGCGTCTTGGCGGCGAAGGCGCGGAAGGTGCCATTCGGCCCGGTCGTCGAGAACTGCGTGAAGAGCTCGACCGCCTCGCGATGCGCGTCGATCTGCTGCTGCACATAAATCTTGTCGAAATCGTCGCCCGCATCGCGCAGCGCCTTGAGCAGCGCCTCATGGGCCGCGTCGGTCGCCATCGGCAGCTGCAGCACGCCCGCGGCCTGGCGCAGCTCCTGGTCGGCCTTGGAGTGGTCGGTCACCATCTGCTGGCCGAAGGCGCGCACATCGGGATCCTTGGCCTTCTCGGCGGCGATGCGGCCCGCTTCGATTTCATAGAGGCCGGACACGGCCGCCTTGGTCGCGAAAGCCTCGGCCTCGGGCGGGACCATGGCCTGCGCGGCACCGCCGCTGTCATTGGCCGCCTGGGCGAAGAGCGGCGCCGGCGCCGCGACCAGCGTCAGTGCGATGGCGGCGGCGGCCACGGGTGCCATCCTGGCGGCGAAGGTCGTCCTGGTCATATCGGGAATCTCCGTTCGGTGTTCGATCCTCGCCCAACCGCCAGAGGCGCCGCCTGTTCCTTGCGAGAAGGGGGCGGAACCACCGCCCCGCTCACCGGTTCTGGCGCGGGGGAGAAGCGGAGCACAGCATGAAGAAGCCTGGCGAACACACTGACAAATCGAGCGAACCCGCGGCGAAGCGCGATGCCGCGCCGCAGTTCGCGAAAAGCCAGGGCGACGCGAAGAACAGCGGCCTCGACAGCGCCACGCCCCGCGTCACCGGCCCGGACGAGAGCATCGCCAAGGACTGGGACGCCGACTACACCGAGCCCGACCCGTCCTTGCCGAAGCGGCCGAAATAGGCGCGAGACCTGCCGGCGCCCTGCCCTCAGCGCTCGTCATGCGAGAGCGGCAGCGGCGTATCGTCGGCGAGGTTGTCGCGCTCCGGCCCGGCGCCGCCTTCGCCCTGGTCGTCGAGACCGGGGACGGCGCCCATGTTCTCGAACGCCACCACGGGCTCGACCGGCGTATCCACGCTGTCGCCGACATCCATGAGCGGTTCGCCGGCGTCTTCGAGCGCGATGATCTCCTTCGCCTGATCCCAGTTGAATTCGGCACGGCCGTCCGGCCTCCCCTCGGATTCCCAGATCGCATAGGCCCGGTCACGGATGCGCTCTTCGAGTGCGCGGTCGTCATTGGCGTCCATGATCTTCTCCTCGGATGGAGCCTCTCAAGCGCCCGAGCCTCGGTCTTGTTCCCCCGGCGCGGAACATTCGCGTCAGCGGCCTGTTGGCATCTCAGTCACCAACCCCATCACCGACGAGAGCGAACCCATGCGAATCTTTACCGTCGCTGCCGCCGCCGTGATGCTCGCGGCCGCCATCGAAGCCCCGGTCGCGCAGCAGCCGGCCGCGCCCGTGCTCCGGCAGGCCGCAACCAATCCGGCGGCCTTCATCGTGCCCGCGACAGAGATCGGCCTGCTGCAGCTTGCGATTGCCCGCCTCGCGGTCGCACGGACCCGCGATACCGACATCGCCCGCTTCGGCAATTACGTGACCCAGGTCTTCAATGGCGCCAATCAGGCGGTAGCGATGGCGGCCGGCGACATCGAGCCGCCGCGCGCGCTGGATCGTGACCGTCAGGGCCTCTACGACGCGCTGGAGCGCGAAGGCGACGCCACCTTCGACGACGCCTATCTCCGCCTGCAGGGTCGCGGGATCGACGAGGCGATCACGCTCTATTCCGGCTACGCCCGCGCCGCCGGTCCGGGTCCGCTCAAGGATGCCGCCAGCCGCTACGCCGACGACATCGCCCGCCTCCGTGAGGCCTACCAGAAGCTCGTGCAGGCCAAGGCGCGATAGCCCTTCGAAAGGAGACACCATGCCGGACACGCTCACTCCCGATGAAGAGAAGCGCGGTGCGCGCCGCATCATCATGCCCGCGATGCTCGCCGCGGCGATCATCTTCGCCGCCATCATCGTCTGGACCTTCTTCATGCCCTGAACGGGCAAACGGAGACCCCTTCATGCAAGAGACCAGCAGCCTCGCCGAGATTCTATGGATGGCGGGCGTCATTGGCGGACCGGTCGCCCTCGCCGGCGCCATGATCTACGGCATCATGCGCCGCCGCAGGAACGGCCCCCGCCGGTCGGCCGGCAAGGAGTAGTCCGCCGACCTTGCGGCTTCGACAGCGATCTCAGCCGGCGTTGCTCCGCCGGCGGCGACGAGCCGCCAGTCCACGGAAAAGCTCCTCGACATAGGGGAGGAATTCCAGGAGCACGACGGCGGCGAGAAGGCTCGCGATATAGGCGACCGGCAGCGGCTCCGCCTTCCAGCGCAGGCCGAAATCCGCCGTCCCGGAACCAAGCCCGAACAGCGCCATGAACTGCTCCCAGTTGAGCGTCACCACGCAGACGATCGCGAGAAGCGGGATCATCTCGAGAAAGCTGTGCACATGCTGCTCGATCGGCGTCACCTCGCGGTGGTCCGAGGCGTAGCTGACATCCCAGAGCGCCGTCGCCTCATGCAGGAAGAACATCGCGATCATGACCGCGATGACGAGCGCGTTGATCTCGAGGAACAGCGCCATCAGCAGCGGCAGCCCGGCCTCGGCGAACATCAGGAGATGGAGGACCGACTCCCTGGGTCCGGCCGTTTCCGCGATGTTCGCCGCGCGATGGCAGAGCCAGTCGGCAATGCCGGCGAGAAGCCAGAGCGGCAGCACGAAATACAGCAGAACGAGGACCGTCGCGTTGCCGGTCATTCCGCGCTCGCATCCGCCAGCTGCGCCTCGAGCTCGGCCTTGCGCGCGCGAAAGCCTGCGAGCGAGGCCTCGAGCGAGGCGAGCATGTGCTGTGCCCGGACGGCGGCGGCGCTGTGTCCGCCGCGCTGCAGATCATCGGCCATCGCCGCCTGCCGTTTCCTTTCGGTTTCAAGCGCCTCGATCGACTTCATAAGCGACGCATAGCGCTGCTGCGCCTCGAAACCGTCCATCCGATCGCCTCCCGGCATTGTTCCGCCCGCCCCGGAACAAGCGGCGACGCCGAAGGTTTCGTGCGTACCCCCCGAAATCTGGAGAACGATGATGGTGAACGCCGAAGACCGGCTGATGCAGTGGCTGCGCGACGCTCACGCCATGGAGGAGCAGGCCGCGACCATGCTCGACGCCCTCGCCAAGCGGATCGAGCACTATCCGGACGTCCGCGCCAAGATCGAGGAACATCTCGCCGTGACGCGCGAGCAGTCGCGGCGGCTCCAGTCCTGCATCGCGACGCGCGGCGGCGATACATCGACGATCAAGGATATGGCCGGCAAGATGACCGCCATGGGCCAGGGCGTGAGCGGCATGTTCGCCACCGACGAGATCGTGAAGGGTGCGATGTCGCTCTATACCTTCGAGAACATGGAGATCGCGGCCTATCGCGTCCTCGTCGCGGCGGCCGAACACGTCGGCGACACGGCGACCGCCGCCGTCCTGCAGGGGATCCTCGAGGAGGAGATCGAGGCGGCCGAGACCGTCGGCGCGATGCTGCCCGACATCACGGCGCGCTACCTGACCCGCGAGGAAGCGACCGGCATCGAAGCCAAGCGCTGAACCGAATCCAGGCGCTGAACCGCAGCCAGGCATCGGTCGGCCACTGGACAGCGTAGACATGAAAGGGCCGCCGGGACATCATCCCGGCGGCCCTTTTCTTGGCCTCATCTTCCACCAGTCGGTCCTCGCCGGCCCTCAGTCCGGAAGCGTGTAGGCGATGACATAGTCGCCGGGCTTGGTGCCGATCGAGCCGTGGCCGCCCGCGACCATGACGACATATTGCTTGCCGTCCTCGGTATAGGTCATCGGCGTCGCCTGGCCACCGGCCGGCAGCCGCGCCTCCCACAGCACCCGGCCCGTCGTGACGTCATAGGCGCGTAGATAGTTGTCGACGGCCGCGCCGAGGAAGGCGACGCCGCCGCGCGTCAGGAGCGGCCCGCCGATGCCCGGCACGCCGAGCTTGAAGGGCAGCGGCAGCGGCGTCATGTCCATGACGGTGCCGTTCTTGTGCTGCCAGGCGATCTGGCCGGTGACGAGATCGACGCCGGCGACATAGCCCCATGGTGGCGCCTGGCAGGGAATGCCGAGCGGGCTCAGGAACGGTCCCATATAGACGCCATAGGGCGCGCCCTCGTTGCGGTTGAGGCCCTGCTCGCTCGCCTTCTCGTCGCCCTTGGGCGGCATTTCGGCGGCGGGCACCAGCTGCGAGGTGAAGGCGAGATAGGTCGGCATGCCGAACATGATCTGCCGTTCCGGATCGACCGCGACGCTGCCCCAGTTGAAGGTGCCGAAATTGCCCGGATAGACGATCGTCCCCTCCAGCGAAGGCGGCGTGTAGCGGCCCTCATAACGATACTGGTGGAAGGCGATGCGGCAGGCGAGCTGGTCGAACAGCGTCATGCCCCACATGGACTTCTCGGTCAGCGGCGGCGGCGAGAAGGTAAGGCTCGAGATCGGCTGCGTCGGCGCCGTGAAGTCCCCGGGGATGGCGCCGCCGGGCGCCGGCTCCTCGTGGATGGGCAGGATCGGCTGTCCGTTGCGGCGGTCGAGCACATAGATGTCGCCCTGCTTGGTCGGCCCGACCAGCGCCGGGATCACGGTTCCGTCCGGGCGGCGCATGTCGAACAGCACCGGCTGGGCCGGGACGTCCATGTCCCAGAGATCGTGATGCACGGTCTGGCGAACCCAGCGCACCTGCCCGGTCGCGATATCGAGCGCCACGATCGAGGACGAGAAGCGTTCGACCGCCGGGCTGCGGCCGATGCCGATCTGGTCGGGCACCTGGTTGCCGAGCGGGATATAGACGAGCCCGAGATCGGGATCGGCGCTGAACACCGACCAGGAATTGGGCGAGTTGGTCGTGTAGGTCTCGCCCGGCGGCAGCGGCGCCGTCTCGTCCGGATTGCCCGAATCCCAGTTCCAGAGCAGTTCGCCCGTCCGGATATCGAAGGCCCGGATGACGCCCGACTGCGCCTTCAGCGAATAATTGTCATTGACCGCGCCACCGATGATGATCCGGTCGCCGATCGCGACGGGCGGCGAGGTCGAATAGTAGAAGCCGGCCGGGTCGTATTTCATGCCGCGGCCGAGATTGAGCGTACCGCCATCGGCGAAGCTCTCGCAGACGGTGCCGGTCCTCGCGTCGAGCGCGATCAGCCGCGCGTCGGAGGTCGGCAAATAGACGCGCGTGGCACAGGCGGCGTCGGCGGCGACGTTCGGATCTGCCCAATAGGTGACACCGCGGCAGGTCTGGTGCTGGCGATCCGGATTGAGGCCGACATTCGGGTCGTATTTCCACTTCTGCTGCCCGGTCTTCGCGTCGACGGCGATCGCCCAGTTGTGCGGCGTGCAGAGATAGAGCGTGTCACCGACCTTCAGCGGCGTCACCTGATAGGTCGTCTCGGTGACGTCCTCCGGCAGCTTCACGTCGCCGGTCTGGTACTGCCAGGCGACCTTCAGATTGCCGACATTCGCAGGCGTGATCTGGTCGAGCGGCGAGAAGCGCTGGCCATATTGCGTGCGCCCGTATTGGTGCCAGTCGCCGTCCGGAATGGCGCCGCCGAGATTGGCGTCCGCGACCCTCGCATCGGGCAGGGTGCCGGCAGTGTCATGCGGGTCGATCGCCATGGAATAGAGAGCGGTGGCGATCGCGACGACGAGCGGGACAGCAATCGGCCAGGCCGGCGCGCGGCGTCCCGGCACCGGACCCGCATCGAGGCGCCGGCGAACCCACGGCGTCACCAGCCAGAGCCCGACCACGATGATCACGCCGCCGCGCGGCGCCAGCTGCCACCAGTCGAGCCCGACCTCCCAGATCGCCCAGGCGAGAGCGGCCAGCGTCATCAGCCCGTAGAGCCCGAGCGCGGACGGCCGTCGGCGATGGACGAGGAAGGCGGTGCCGAGGAAGCCGACGCCGAGCAGCGCATAAGCGGGGCTGCCGCCGAGCGCGACGAGGAAGACGCCGCCTGCGAGCAGCGCCAGTCCGATCAGGCCCAGAATGACCGTGGTGACGAGAAGAAGCATGGGAGAGGCGTTCCGATCTGCGCGAGGGCTATTGCGACTGGTCGATCGCATGCGGCGGAGCAGCCCCGGGCCTGTCGCCATCGGTGGAACGCCCGAATGCGAACCAGACGATGACGGCGACGATGATCACCCCCAGGGCGATCGAGGCCATGCGGCCGTTGTTCATGGGGTGGCTCCTCGTTGGTTGTGATCGAGGAACAATCGACTCCGGGGATCGTTCCCGCTGCGAAGGCGGCGCGGCTAACCGCCCGTCCGCCCCCTCGTCCCCAAGGGAACCGGATCCATGCCAAATTCAGCGGACATCCTCGTCGAGACGCTCATCCAGTGGGGCGTCAAGCTCGTCTTCGGCCTGCCCGGAGACGGCATCAACGGCGTCATGGAGGCGCTCAGGACGCGGCAAGACCGCATCGGCTTCGTCCAGGTGCGCCATGAGGAGTCGGCGGCCTTCATGGCCTCGGCCTATGCCAAGTGGACCGGCGGCCTCGGCGTCTGCCTCGCCACCTCCGGCCCCGGCGGCGCGCATCTTCTCGCCGGGCTTTATGATGCCAAGCTCGACCAGGCCCCGGTGCTCGCCATCACGGGCATGCAGTATCACGACCTCATCGAGACCTTCACGCAGCAGGATGTCGACCTGACGCGCGTGTTCAACGATCTGACGGTGTTCAACGTGCAGGTCTCCGACGCGGCGCATATGGAGAGCGTCGCGGGCCTTGCCTGCCGATCGGCGCTCAGCCGGCGCGGCGTCGCGCATCTCTCGATCGCCAATGATGTCCAGGAAGAGGATCTCTCGGAAGCCGGGCGCTCGAAGCGCAACCGGCCGGGCCATGTGCCGAACCGCTGGTTCGAAGGGCGCCGCCTTCCCACCGAAGACGATCTGGAGGCCGCCGCGACCCTGCTCAACCGCGCCGAACGGGTCGTCATCCTGGCCGGCCGCGGCGCGCTCGGCGCAAGCCACGAACTCGAGCGGACGGCCAGCCTCCTCGCCGCGCCGGTCACCAAGGCCTTGCTCGGCAAGGCCGTGCTGCCCGACGACCACCCCCATGTCACGGGCGGCATCGGCATGCTCGGCACCCTGCCCTCGCAAGAGGCTATGGAGCGCTGCGACGCCCTCCTCATCGTCGGCTCGACCTTCCCCTATCTCGAATACTATCCGAAGCCCGATCAGGCGCGCGGCGTGCAGATCGACCGCGACGGCCAGCGCATCGGCCTGCGCTTCCCCGTTGATGTCGGCCTCGTCGGCGACGCGGCGGAGACGCTGCGCCAGTTGAACGCCCGCCTCGAGCGCAAGACCGACCGGTCATTCCTCGCCGAGGCCCAGGAGGGCATGCGCCGCTGGCGCGAACTGATGGCGGCTTCAGAGGAGCGCGACGAGATGCCGATGAAGCCGCAGCGCGTCGCCCGCGCCTTCGGAAAGCGGCTGCCGGACGACGCGGTGCTGGTGACGGATTCCGGGCAGAACACCGAACTCGCCGCCCGCCATATCGATATGCGCCAGGGCCAGGCCTTCGGCGTCTCGGGCGCGCTCGCTTCGATGGCCTGCGGCCTTCCTTATGCGATCGCCGCCGGCCTCGCCTTTCCGGGCCGGCCGATCTTCGCGGTCGTCGGCGATGGCGGTCTCGCGATGCAGCTCGGCGAATTCTCGACCGCCGTCCGCTACCGGATCCCCCTCCGCCTGCTGGTCATCAAGAACAACATGCTCAACCAGATCGCCTGGGAGCAGATGATGTTTCTCGGCAATCCGCAGTTCGGCTGCGAATTGCAGCCGATCGACTTCGCCAAGGCGGCGGAGGCGATGGGCGGCGCGGGCTTCGCGATCGAGCGGCCCGACCAGATCGAGGCGGTGCTCGACAAGGCGATGGCCATCGACGGCCCGGTGCTGATCGAGGCGGTGGTCGATCCGGCCGAGCCGATGATGCCGCCGAAGATGCCTGCCGATTATGCCGAGAACTTCCGCCACGCTCTGCCGCATACGCCGGGCCATGAGGAGATCGAGGCGGTGATCGAGGCGGAGCCGGCGAAGACACTGATGAAAGCCGGCACCGAATAGGCGCCGGCCTTTGTCCAGTCATCGTGGCGGGGCGGGACCGGATGGCCCCGCCCCATCTTTCGTTCCTACATCTGTTCGGCCTGCGCGCCGCTGTCCGGGCGCGCCGGGCCGAGCACCGGCTCGACGCCGAGCGGGGCCATCACGCGGGTCGAGAAATTGCCCTTGCCGTCGACCGACTGGCCGCCGCCCCAGCGACCATCCGCCGGCAGGCTGCCGTCCTGCTGGAAGCCGAGATAGGCATAGCTGAACTCGGCATTCTCTTCGGTCTGCGGATGGCTGTTGGGGATCGGGAACACGGCCTCGGTGCCGCCGAGTTCCTCGATCGCCGCGAGCCACTGGTTCTGGTGCATCGTGTCGCGGGCGATGAGATATTGCAGCATGTCACGCATGCCGGGATCGCCGGTGAGATTGTAGAGCCGCACCGCGAGCGCCCGGCCCGTCGATTCCGCCGCGATATTCGCCGTGAGGTCGGCGCCGATATTGCCGCTCGCATAGATGTGCGACATGTCGAACGGCACCCCGTCGGAATCGACCGGCATCGCCGAAAGCCCGGCCGAGAGCAGGTTCTTGAGATTGAGCCCGCCAAGCACCGAGCCGGCGACCGGATCGTTCCCGATCTCCTCGGCGAGTGCCAGCGGCGCCCCTTCGAGGTTGAGCGCGACGGCCGTCGCCAGCATCTCGATATGGCCGAGTTCCTCGGCGGCCGTGTTCAGCAGCAGCGAGCGGAACTTCGGATTGCCCCGCGCGCCCATGGCCTGGAAGAAATACTGCATCGCGACGCGGATTTCGCCTTCGACGCCGCCGATCGCCTGCTGCAGCGCCCGCGCGAACAGCGGGTCGGGCCGCTCCACCCTCACGGGAAACTGAAGCTTGTTGTCGGTGTAAAACATGTTAACGTCCTTGTGTCGTCGGTCTGAGGGATACTCGCGACGTCGAACACGAGGCCGGCCGGGATTGTTCCGTGGCCTGTCTCTTCGAGAGGCGGACGGGTTCGGTCTGCCGGTTGGTCTGGGCGGGGCCTCACCAACGCGTTTGGGAAATGTGACTCTTTCGCGGGTTCTTTGCGCGTCGGCGCACGGACCGAACCTGGCGGGTCTCACGACGCGTTAGGACTTTGCCTTGGAGACACCTTCTGCCTGGCCTCACGGTCACGGAGCCATGGCCGAGGCAGTGAGGACCTTCGACTGGTCCCGCACGCCGCTCGGCGCTTCCGCGCTCTGGACCGGAGACCTGAAGCTGGCGGCCGGAGGTGTGCTCGACAACGTCCTTCCCGCGATGCTCGCCTGGGGTCCGGGTCGGACCACCATCGTCAATGACGGTTTCGGCACGCTCTTCGGCGCCGGCGTCTCCGGGCTTGGCCGCACGCTCGCCGACGTCTGGCAGAAGGCCTGGCCGGCCATCGAGGGGGCTTCGGAGCATGTTTTCGCCGGCCGCCCGCGCCTCGTCGAGGATGTCGCGCTCGAGGGCCCCCGGACGGCGCTCGCCGTGCAGCCGCGCTATACCGTGGCGCTCAGCCCTGCCCGCACCCTTGACGGCACCATTCACGGGCTCGTCGCCACCCTCGCCCGGCAGGCAGCGCCGCTCGCCTCCAATGCGGAGAACGGGTTCCGCGAACTGATGGCCGGCTTCGCGCAGGCGGCCTGGGAAACCGACGCCGCGGGCATTCCGATCTGGAGCCCGACCTGGCATGCGTTCACCGGCCTCAGCAACAGCATGCCGGCGATCGATGGCTGGCTGGCCGCAGTCCATCACGACGATCGCGACGACGCCGACCGGCGCTGGCGCGAGGCGCTCGTCACGGGCGAGAGCGTCGACATCGAGTTCCGATTGCGCCGCGCGGAAGGCGGCTGGGCCTGGACCAATGTCCGCGCCGTGCCGATCAGGGGCCCGGACAAATGGTTCGGCGTCAATCTCGACGTGACCCGCCGCAAGACGGCCGAGGCGGCGCTGCGCGACCGCGAGGCCGAGCTTGCGCGCGTGCAGAGGATCGGCGGCATCGGCGGCATCAAGGTCGATGTGCGCGACGGCCTGATGGGCGAGCGCTCGCCCGAATATCGCCGCCTGCATGGCATGCCGGACGAGAAAACCCGCGAATCCCACGCCGAATGGCTGAGCCGCCTCCATCCCGAGGATCGGGGTGCGGCCGAACAACGCTTTCTGGACGCGATCGCGGGCGACGCCTGCTCCTACGAGAACGAATACCGCATCATCCGGCCGAGCGACGGCGCCGTGCGCTGGATCTATGCCCGCGCCGATATCGAACGCGACGCCGACGGCAAGGCGCTCCGCGTGGTCGGGGCGCATATCGACATCACCGATCGCAAGCGCATCGAAAGCGAACTGCGCGACAGCGAGGAGCGGCTGCTTCGCACTTTCGATGCGCTGCCGGTCGGCGTTGGTGTCACGGATCAGACAGGTCATGTATCGCGCCTCAATCCGATGATGCGGCGCTTCCTGCCGAACGCGGTCATCCCCTCCCGCAGTCCCGAGCGGCAGTGGCGCTGGCGACTGCCCGTCAATGACGGGCAGTCCGTCCGTCCCGAGAATTTCCCGGCTGCGAGGGCGTTGTGCGGCGAAGAGGTCGTGCCGGGCCTCGAGATGCTTTATCGCGACGACAGCGGCAGCGAGGTGTGGACGCGGACATCGGCCGTACCTTTGCGCGACGCGGCCGGCGCCGTCATCGGCGCGGTCGTCGTCATCGCCGATATCGACGATGCCAAACGCGCTGAGGAGACGCTCCGCGAAAGCGAGGAACTGCTGCGCCGCTTCGGCGAGGCGAGCCAGGACGTGCTCTGGATCCGCGATGCCGAGACGCTGCAGTGGCAGTATTTGACGCCGGCCTTCGAAAAGATCTACGGGCTCGGCGTCGACGAGGCGCTCGAGGGCGACAATTTCCGCAACTGGACAGACCTCATCGTTCCCGAGGACCGGCCGATGGCGCTCGGCTTCATCGCCCGGGCTCGCAACGGCGAGCAGGTGGCGTTCGAATACCGCATCCGCCGCCCCTTCGACGGCGGCATCCGCTGGATGCGCAATACCGATTTCCCGATGTTCGGGCGCGACGGCAAGGTCGAGAGCATCGGCGGCATCGGCCAGGACTTCACCGACAAGAAGCTGTTCGAGGAGCGGCTGCGCGGCGAGGAGGAGCGGCTGCGCCTCGCGCTCGAATCCGGCCGTCTCGCGACCTGGGACTGGGATATCGCGAGCGGCCGTGTCGAATGGTCCGATGAGCACTATCGCCAGCAGGGCTACGCGGTCGGCGAGGTTGCGCCGAGCTACGAGGCCTGGCGGGCGCGGGTGCATCCGGACGATCTCGATGCGGCCGAGGCGGCGCTGGTCGCGGCGCGCGACGGCCGTCAGCTCTATGCCTGCGAGTTCCGCACACTGCATCCGGACGGCACGATACGCTGGCTCGATGCTCAGGGCCGCTTCTTCTACGAAAGCGACGGCACGCCGGTGAGGATGATCGGCGTCATGCAGGATGTCACGGAGCGGCGCCACTGGCAGGAGCGCCTCCAGATCCTCGTCGGCGAGCTGCAGCATCGCACGCGCAATCTCTTGCGCATCGTCCGCTCGGTCGCCGACCGCACCATCGCCGGCAGCGCCGACCTCGCCACATTCCGCGAGAGCTTCCTCGACCGGCTCGACGCCCTCGCCCGCATCCAGGGCCTCCTGTCGCGGCTCGGCGACCACGACCGTGTCACCTTCGATGACCTCCTCTCCGCCGAGCTGTCGGCGATGGACGACGGCTCCGGGCGTGTCGTCCTCGATGGCCCGAAGGGGATCAGGCTGAGGTCGAGTACCGTACAGATCCTCGCCATGGCCTTGCACGAACTCGCGACGAACGCGATGAAATATGGCGCGCTCAGGCATCAGGGCGCGCAGCTCTCGATTCGCTGGTGGCGGGGGGAGGCCGACGCGCGCGGCCGGCCCTCCTTGAACATCGAGTGGATCGAGAGCGGCGTGCCGATGGCGACACAGGATATCGACAAGCTCGAACGCGGCCAGGGCCGCGAACTGATCGAGCGGGCCCTGCCCTACCAGCTCGACGCCGAGACCCGGTACGAGCTTCATTCCGACGGCATCCGCTGCGCGATCGCGCTGCCGGTGTCCGCCAGCAATCTGACGAGGGAGGAGGACCATGCGTGAACAATCGCTCTCCGGCTTGCGGATCCTGGTGGCGGAAGACGAGTTCATGATCGCCTCCGACCTCGCCCGCGAACTCGCCGATGCCGGCGCCACCGTGCTCGGCCCGACCGCCTCGCTGGAAAAGACGCTGCAGCTGATCCAGACGGAAGCGGCGATCGACGCCTCGATCCTCGACATCAACCTGCAGGGCGACATGATCTTCCCGGCCGCCGATCTGCTGCAGGAACGCGGCGTGCCGTTCCTGTTCGCGACCGGCTATGACGGCTCGGTCATCCCGCGCCGCTTCGAGGGCGTCGGCCGCTTCGACAAGCCGGCCGGCAACGGCGTCATCGCCCTCGCCCTTCGCGAGGCCATTGCCCGCTGATCGCCGAGGGCTGGGAAGGGAACATCCGCCCGGCATCGTCGTTTCCGCTGGATCGACCGAAATCCCGGAAAGGACGCGGACCATGGCTGATCGCAGCAATGAAGGCGACGGGCGCCCGTCCCGACTGGCGACCGACGAGCGGATTCCCGCTCAGCTGCTCGAACTCGCGCGGAGGCTCGAGCTGGCGATCGCCGCCCGCTGGCGGCGCCAGGACAAGGACCGCAAGGCCCATCCCTCCAATGTCAGGACATTGATGTGACAACCGTCATGAGGGTGCTCGTCGTCGAGGACGACTATCTGATCGCCGACGACATCGCACAGGCGCTCGAACGGGCCGGCACGGTCGTGCTCGGCCCGGCGCCGAGCCTTGCCGAGGCGGCGCGGATCGTCGAGCGGGAGGAGGTCGAGATCGCCGTGCTCGATCTCAACGTCCGCGACGAGCTCGTCTTTCCCGTCGCCGACGAACTGAAGCGACTCGCGACCCCGCTCGTCTTCTTCTCGGCCTATGACGAGGTGGCGATCCCCTCCCGCTTCGCCGATGCGGCGCGGGTCAGCAAGTCGTCCGGGCTCGAAAAGCTCATCGGGGCGGTGTTCGAACAGCATCAGATCGCCGTTGCCCGCCATGCCGGCGCGCCGCGCATCATCGATCTCGTCCCCGAACTGCGCACCTTTGCCCGTACCCTGACGCCATCGAAAGCGGAAGCCGACGAGCTCGTGGCCGGCGCGCTGGAAATGGCGCTCGCCTCGATCGACGCGACCTTCTCGCCGTGGCAGGGACGCCCGCGCGAGGAACTGATGCGGCTCGTCCAGCTCTGCCACGACCAGCGAAACAGGGTCGGACCCTAGGCGAAACCATGGCCTTCGAACTGAAGTCGGCCGATTTTCCCTGGCAGCCGACGCGCGCCACCTTCCATCTCTGCATCGACGTGCAGCGCCTCTTCACGCAGGACGGCCCGTGGCCGACGCCGTGGCTGGAAGCGGTGCTGCCTGCCATCGCCCGGGTCGCCGAGCATGCGCCGGAGCGCAACATCTTCTCCCGTTTCGTCCCGCCCGAGCAGCCGGAAGACATGGGCGGCACCTGGCGGGCCTATTACCGCCACTGGCGCCAGGCGACGCTCGGCCTCCTCGACCCTGCCCTGCTCGACCTCGCCGCGCCGCTCGATCTCATCGCGCGCGCCGGCACGGTGATCGACAAGCCCGTCTATTCCGCTTTCGTGGGGACGGGCCTCGCCTCCTTCCTCGCCCAGCAGGGCGCGGACGGCCTCGTCATCACCGGCGCCGAGACCGATGTCTGCGTGCTCGCGACCGTGCTTGACGCCGTCGATCTCGGCTATCCGATCTATATCGTGACCGACGCGGTCTGCGGCTCGACCGACGCCTCGCATGACGCCGTGCTGACCCTCTATCGCACGCGCTTCTTCCAGCAGATCCAGACCCTTTCGGCCGACCATCTCCTCGCGATCTGGTCCCGCTGAGACAAGGTTCTGCCGGCGGGAACAAATCCGCCTCCCCCGCCCTTGTGTCCGCGACATCCTCAGGGACAACGGAAGCGGCGGACATCATGGCACGGTCGGATCAGGAACTTTCGGGCAAGGTCGCCTTCATCACGGGCGGCGGCTCGGGCATCGGCAAGGCGGCGGCGCTGGAACTGGCTGCGGCCGGCGCCGACATCGCCGTCCTCACCCGCTCGCGCGACGAGGCCGAGGAGACCGCGGCGGAGGCGCGCGCCAAAGGCGTGCGGGCGATCGCGCTCACCGGCGACATCTCCGTCGCCGAAGAGATCGAGGCCGCGATCGGACGGGTCGTCGCGGAGCTCGGCCGCCTCGACATCGTCTTCGCCAATGCCGGCATCAACGGCGTCTGGGCGCCGCTCCATGAGCTGGCGCCGGAGGAATGGGACAAGACGATCGCGATCAACCTGCGCGGCACGTTCCTCACCTTGCGCTATTCGGTCCCGCATATGCTGGCCGATGGCGGCTCGATCATCATCACCTCCTCGATCAACGGCACGCGGACCTTCACCACCGCCGGCGCCTCGGCCTATGCGACCAGCAAGGCCGGCCAGCTGGCGCTCGGCCAGATGGCGGCGCTCGAACTCGCCAGGCACCGCATCCGCGTCAACGTGATCTGCCCCGGCGCGATCGGCACCGAGATCGACGACAACACCGACCAGCGCAATACCGACGCCGCCCGCGTCCCGGCCAACTATCCGCAAGGCCAGGTGCCGCTCACCGGCGGCGATCCCGGCACCAGCGACGATGTCGCCGACCTCGTTCGATTCCTCGCCTCGGACGCCTCTCGCCACATCACCGGCACGCCGGTCTGGATCGACGGAGGCCAGTCGCTGCTGGTCTAGCCTCTCCTCTCCGCCTGCTGCGCGGCCCCTTTGCAGCCCGATGTCGCGCTGCGGCGCAACGCGTCGCCGACATGACATCGAAGCTTCAAAGAGGCATGATAGTCGTTGCAGGTAGACGGCTTAGCATCCGGTCTGGTCGGATGGGGGCGCCCGGGGCGTCGGCCGCAAACGGAGAGGCAAGAATGAAGACCAACGGGATGCGTTTGACGGTATCGGTGCTGGCCCTCGTGGCCTCGGGGAGCATGGCTCTTGCCGACAGCATGGACGATCTGGTCGCCGCCGCGAAGAAGGAAGGCACGCTCACCACGATCGCGCTGCCGCATGACTGGTGCGGCTATGGCGACGTCATCGCCGGCTTCAAGGCCAAATACGGCATCGAGGTGAACGAGCTCAATCCGGATGCCGGCTCGGCCGACGAGATCGAGGCGATCAAGGCCAACAAGGGCAATACCGGCCCGCAGGCGCCCGACGTCATCGACGTGGGCCTCTCCTTCGGTCCGGCCGCCAAGGCCGAAGGCCTGCTGCAGCCCTACAAGGTCTCGACCTGGGACACGATCCCCGACAGCGCCAAGGATGCCGAAGGCTACTGGTACGGCGACTATTACGGCGTCATGGCCTTCATGGTGAACAAGGACCTCGTCAAGACGGTTCCGAACGACTGGGCGGATCTGCTCTCGGACGAATATGCGAACACCGTCGCGCTCGCCGGCGCGCCGCAGACCGCCAACCAGGCGATCCAGGGCGTCTTCGCGGCCGGCCTCTCGGCGGCCAAGGGCGATGTCGCCAAGGCTGGCGAGGAAGGTCTCAAGTTCTTTGCCGAGCTGAACAAGAAGGGCAATTTCGTGCCGGTGACCGGCAAGTCGGCCTCGCTGGCGCAGGGCACGACGCCGATCATCATCGCCTGGGACTACAACGCCCTCTCCTGGCGCGACGTTCTCGCCGGCAATCCGCCGGCCGAGGTCGTGATCCCGAAGACCGGCGTCGTCGCCGGCGTCTATGTCCAGGCGATCAGCGCCTATGCGCCGCATCCCAACGCCGCCAAGCTCTGGATGGAGTATCTCTATTCGGACGAGGGCCAGCTCGGCTGGCTCAAGGGCTACTGCCATCCGATCCGCTTCAACGATCTCGCCAAGAACGGCAAGATCCCGCAGGATCTGCTCGACAAGCTGCCGCCGGCGGCGGCCTATGAGAAGGCCCTCTTCCCGACGCTGGAGCAGCAGGCTGCGGCGAAGGAAGTGATCGCCAAGCAGTGGAACGACGTCGTCGGCGCCGAAGTCGCGAAGTAAGGTCCAGCAAATCGTCGGGCCGGGCGCCGTGCAAGCGGCTGCCCGGCCTGATTTCGACTGCAATGCCGCCTCCCGGCTGAGCGAAGGACAAGGATGAGCACAACCGCGCTTCCCGCCTCAGCGGCGCGAGACCGACGGATCAACTGGTCCTGGGTCGGCGTCCTTCCGTTCATCGCGTTTACTCTGTTCTTCCTGATCCTGCCCGCCGCCAATCTCATCGTCGGCGCGTTTCAGGATGCCAACGGCGCCTTCACGCTCAAGAACATCGTCAATCTCGGTCAGCCGGCGATCGTCCGGTCCTATGTGCTGAGCCTTCAGGTCAGCGCGGCATCCGCCGCCGCCGGCGTCCTGCTCGGCTTCCTTCTCGCCCTGGCCGTTATCCATGGCATGCTTCCGCGCTGGGTCCGGCCGACGCTCATGACCTTCTCGGGCGTCGCGTCACAGTTTGCCGGCGTACCGCTCGCCTTCGCCTTCCTGGCGACGCTCGGGCGGACCGGCCTCGTGACCGCGATCCTCATGACGCTGTTCGATTTCAACATCTACCGGGCCGGGTTCAACCTGCTTTCCTTCCTCGGCCTCACCCTCACCTATCTCTATTTCCAGATCCCGCTGATGGTCCTCGTCATCACGCCGGCGCTCGACGGCCTCAAGCGCGAATGGCGGGAGGCGGCATCGACCCTCGGCGCGACGGGCGGCCAGTATTGGCGCATGGTGGCGCTGCCGATCCTGTGGCCGCCGATGCTCGGCGCGTTCCTGCTGCTCTTTGCCAATGCCTTCGGCGCGATCGCGACCGCCTATGCCCTGACGGGCTCGTCCTTCAATCTCATCACCATCCTGCTCTACGCGCAGATCCGCGGCGACGCGCTGCATGATCCCAATCTCGGCTACGCCCTGGCGCTCGGGATGATCGTCATCACCGGCGTCTCGAACGGCGCCTATATCTGGCTCGCCTCGCGCAGCGCCCGGTGGATCCGATGAACCAGTCCCGCATCATTCCCTGGATCGGCTTCGGCCTCGGCGCGCTCTATTTTCTCATTCCGCTGATCGCGACCTTCGAGTTCTCGATGCGGATGGAGCGCGGCACCTATTCCTTCAAGGCCTATCGCATCGTCTTCGCCGATCCCGGCTTCCAGGCGAGCTTCGCCTATTCCGCTGTCATCGCGGTCCTGACCATCATCGTCGGCGTCGCCCTCGTGGTGCCGACCGCCTATCTCGTCCAGTTGAAGCTGCCGCGCCTGCGCCCGGTCGTCGAGTTCCTAACGCTGCTGCCGCTGGTCATCCCGGCGATCGTCATCGTGTTCGGCTATCTGAGGATGTACAATTCCTCCTCGATCCTGCCGCTGACCGGCAGCGCGCGCGGCACCGATCTGCTGCTCATCTTCGCCTATGTGATGCTGTCGCTGCCCTATATGTATCGCTCGGTCGACACGGCGCTGCGGACGATCGATATCCGCACCCTGACGGAGGCAGCGCAGAGCCTCGGCAGCTCCTGGCCGCGCATCATGCTGCAGGTGATCCTGCCCAATGTCCGCGTCGGCGTGCTCTCCGGCGCCTTCCTCACCTTCGCGATCGTGATCGGCGAGTTCACGATGGCGAGCCTTCTCAACCGGCCGGCCTTCGGGCCCTACATGCAGCTCATCGGCGCCAACCGGGCCTATGAGCCGGCGGCGCTCGCCATCATCGCCTTCGCGGTGACATGGGCCTGCATGGGCCTCATCCAGCTGGTCGCGAGTCTCTCGCCCGGCTCGAAACGCTGAGCCTTCAGCAGGACGCGGACACCGCCATGGCCTTCCTCTCGATCAGCCGTCTCACCAAGACCTTCGGCACCAACACCACGGTGAAGGGCGCCGACCTCGAGGTCGAGCGAGGCGAGTTCCTGACCTTGCTCGGCCCGTCCGGCTGCGGCAAGACGACGATCCTGCGCATGGTCGCCGGCTTCGAGACCCCGACGAGCGGCACGATCCGCATCGATGGCAAGGACGTGACCGACCTGAAGCCGCATCAGCGCAAGATCGGCATGGTGTTCCAGGCCTATGCGCTGTTCCCCAACATGTCGGTGCGCGACAACATCGCCTTCGGCCTCAAGGTGGCGCATCGCAGCGCCTCCGAGATCGATGCCCGCGTCAAGGAGATGCTCGAGCTCATCAAGCTGCCGCAGCTCGCCGACCGCTATCCCTATCAGCTCTCGGGCGGCCAGCAGCAGCGCGTCGCCCTCGCCCGCGCGCTCGCCATCAAGCCGCAGATCCTGCTGCTCGACGAGCCGCTCTCCGCGCTCGACGCCAAGATCCGCGTCTCGCTGCGCGAAGAGATCCGCGCCCTGCAGCGCCAGCTCGGCATCACGACGATCTTCGTGACGCATGACCAGGAAGAGGCGCTGTCGATGTCGGACCGCATCTGCGTCATGAGCGAGGGCCGCATCGAGCAGCTCGGCACGCCCTTCGAGATCTACAACTATCCGAAGACCCGCTTCGTCGCGTCCTTCGTCGGCACGCTCAACATCCTGCGTGGCAAGGTGACCGACGGCGCCGCCGGCCGCGTGCAGATCGACGGCCAGGAAGTCGTGACCAATCGTGGCCTCAACGGCGCCTCGACCGGCGACGAGGTCGCGGTGGCGCTGCGCCCCGAGGCGCTGTCGATCGGCCGCGCCAACGGCCAGAGTAACAATCTCGACGGCGTCATCGACGAGGTGCATTTCCTCGGCTCGGTGGTGCGCATCCGCGTGCGCTTCAGCGACACCGCCGTCTCGCTCGACACCTTCAACCGCCCCAACGCGGCCCCGCCGGAGCGGGGCCAGCCGATCACGGTCAATTTCGGCCGCGAGGACATCCTCGTGCTCGAGGGGCCGGCCCACTGAGGCGCCTGTCGGCACGACCTTGTCTCAGACCGGAACCTTCCACCTCTCCCTGAGGGAGAGGTGAGGCATGCAATCGCGCTCGACGAGGTCCTCCTACGCCGCCACCCTTGCCCGTCCGAGCAGCCGCTCGATCTCGTCCATGACATCGGCCGGCAGCGGGCCGAAGGCGAGCGCGCCGGCATTCTCCTCCGCTTGCCGCACGGTCCGGATGCCTGGGATCGGCAGCGTCGCCGGCGAGCGGGCCCAGAGCCAGCCGATCGCGCCCTGCGAAAGCGTGCGGCCGCCGGTCGTCAGGCATTCGCGGATGGCGTCGAGGCGGGCCGCAAATTCCGGCGAGACGCGGCCATCCTTGAAATAGGTAAGCCATTCCAGCGAGGCCGAGCGCACGTCATTGGCGGCGAGTTGCATCGACGGCGTGAACTTGCCGGAGAGAAGGCCCATCGCGAGCGGTCCGCGGTCGATCGAGATCAGCCCGGCCTTCTCGATGACGGCGATCATCGCGTCGGCGGGATCGAGCACGTTCATGTTGTGCTGGATGGCGACGAAGCCCTCGCGGCCGGCAAAGGCGGCGGCACTCTCCGGCGTATCCGTGCTCCAGCCGAAGGCAGCGATCTTGCCTGACGCGCGCAGGCGCCCGAGATGGTCGAAGACGGCTTCCGCTTCGGCAACCGGCAGATAGCCGACATGCAGCTGCAGGAGGTCGATCTGCTCGCGGCGGAGGTTCCTGAGCGATGTCTCGACGATGCGGGTGATGAAGTCCGGCGCGACATTATCGGCCAGCGCCTGCTTCGTCTCCGGATCGACGACATGGCCGAATTTGGTGGCGATCACCACATCCTTGCGGCCTTCCAGCGCGCGGCCGAGCACCCGCTCCGAATGGCCGCCGCCATAGTTGCTGGCGGTATCGAAGAAGCGGATGCCGAGATCGAGGGCGCGATGGATGGCGGCGATCGACTCGTCGTCATCCACATTGCCCCAGCCGAGCGGTACGTCGCCGGCGAAGAACGGGCCGCCGATCGCCCAGCCGCCGAAGCCGAGCGCGGGTATCTCGAGACCATCCCAGAGCGAGCGCATGAGCATCGCGAAACTCCTTGTCGAGGCTGATTGAATTCAGGAATGAAAGGGAGAGGCCGGCGCGAGCAACGATGTCGCGCGGCGATGGCGAGAGAATTGCGCCCGCGAGGGGGCTTGCGCAATCGCCAGTTCCGCATGATGCATTTCAGAAATGAAAGACCTCGACTGGAACGATCTCTCGCTCTTCCTCGCCGTCGCGCGCGATGGCGGCCTCGGCCCCGCCGCGCGGCGTACCGGCACCAGCGCCGCGACGCTCGGCCGACGCATCACCGCGCTCGAAAAGGCGCTCGGCCTCCGCCTGTTCGATCGCGGACGCCTCGGCTACGACCTGACGGATGCGGGACGCACGCTGCTTGCCCAGGCCGAGGAGGTCGAGCAGGCGGTCGCCGTGATCCAGCGCTGGCGGGCCAACGAAACCAGCCGCCGCGCCGTCCGCATCTCGGCCGGAACCTGGATGACGTCCTTCCTCGCCGCCCATATCGGCGCGGTGCATGAGACCGGCGACGGCTGGACGGCCGAATTCGTCACCGCCAATGCCCGGCTCGACATTGCCCGCCGCGCCGCCGATATCGGCATCCGCAACCGCCGGCCGGACGGGGTCGGGCTGGCGGGCCGCCGCGTCGCGACCGTCTGCTTCGCCGCCTATGCGCTGGCCGGCCGCGAGGGCGAGGATCTTCCCTGGATCGCGCTGGCCGGCGAAGCGGCGATCACGCCCTCGGCTGAATGGCTGGCCCGCCGGCAGGACGCGGCGATCGGCTTTCGCTGCACCGATGCCCGCACGCTTCTCGACCTTGCCCGGGCCGGTGCCGGCCGCGCCGTGCTGCCCTGCCTCATCGGCGATGCCGAGCCGGCGCTGCGGCGCGCGAGCCCACCGATTGCCGAACTCGCTTCGGAGCAATGGCTGGTGACGCATCACGACGACCGCCACGACCCGGCCGTCCATGCCGCGGCCGAGCGCATCTCGAAGCTGATCCGCGCCCATCGCCCGCTCTTCGCAGGCGAGCAGCCGCACGGGGCGTGAGGTTCAGGCCGCCTTGCTCAGACGGCTTTGGCGATGCGGTCGAAGGCCAGCAGGCGTTCGAGCAGGGCCGGCAGTTCGGCGATCGGCACCATGTTCGGACCGTCGGACGGCGCGCGGTCCGGGTCCTCATGCGTCTCGATGAAGACCGCCGCGACGCCGACCGCGACGGCGGCGCGCGCCAGCACCGGCACGAACTCCCGCTGCCCGCCCGAGGAACCGCCCTGCCCGCCCGGCTGCTGCACCGAATGCGTGGCGTCGAAGACGATCGGCGCGCCATAGCCGGCCATGATCGGCAACGCCCGGAAGTCGGTGACGAGCGTGTTGTAGCCGAAGCTCGCGCCGCGCTCCGTCAGGAGCACGTTCGGATTGCCGCTCGCCGTGATCTTGTCGAGGACATTCTTCATGTCCCAGGGGGCGAGGAACTGCCCCTTCTTCACATTGACGACGCGCCCGGTCTCGGCCGCCGCAATGAGAAGGTCCGTCTGGCGGCTGAGAAAGGCCGGGATCTGCAGGATGTCGACGACCTCGGCGACCGGCGCGCACTGCTCGCGCTCATGGATGTCGGTGAGGATCGGCAGGCCGAACTCCCGGCGGAGATCGGCGAAGATCGGCAGCGCCGCCTCGAGCCCGGCGCCGCGCTTGCCGGAAAGGCTGGTCCGGTTCGCCTTGTCGAAGGACGTCTTGTAGACGAGGCCGATGCCGAGCCCGGCCGCGATCTCCTTGAGCCGGCCGGCCATGTCGAAGGCATGCTGCCGGCTCTCGAGCTGGCAGGGGCCGGCGATCAGCGTCAGCGGCAGGTCGTTGCCGAAGGTGACCGGGCCGGCGCCGCCATCGACGCTGACATGGGCATTGGGAGAAAGGGACATCGGATAGCCTCGTGGAACGGACGCAGCTTCCATACACGCCGAGGCGTGAGGTGGCGACCCCGGCGTGACTCGAACACGCAACCACTCGCTTAGAAGGCGAGTGCTCTATCCGGTTGAGCTACGGGGCCGGATCAGGAGCGGCGGCCGGCGTACGCCAAGCCGAATGCTTAGTGCGTCCAGGGCTGCAGGCGGCCGTACCGGAAATTGTCTGAATAGGAGATCTTCTTGCGCGTCGCCTCGTGCGGCTCAAAGACGCGATAGGGAATGCCGTTCTTCTCGGCATAGGCGATCGCCTCTTCCAGCGTCTCGAAGCTGAGCTTGATCTGCCGCTTCATGTCGGCCGAGGAGGTGTAGCCCATCAAGGGTTCGACCGCGAGTGGCACCTCGGGCTCGTAGGTCAGCATCCAGCGCTCGGTCTTGGCCTGGCCGGACTGCATGGCGTTGCGCGCCGGCTTGAAGATACGTGCAACCATGTCTTCGCTCTGTTCCCAGCTACCGCCCACAATATCGATGGTCGGGGCAGCAAGATTCGAACTTGCGACCCTCTGGTCCCAAACCAGATGCGCTACCAGACTGCGCTATGCCCCGCGACCGACGTCGGGCCTCGATTAGCATTTCAACGCCGCCGACCGCAAGCGCGGCAAGGCCGCGCAATCTCCGCAAAGCAAGCGCGGCAAGGCCGCGCAACCCCCGCAAAGCAAGCGCGGCAAGGCGCATTCAACGCTTCGGGATCGTCACCTTGTCGCCCTCGGAAATCCCGAGCGCATCGGCCGTTCCGCCATTGATCTCGAAGACATAGCGGATCGCCGCCCCGCTCGGGATGACCCGGTCGGAAAGCGGCGTCGCCTTGTGCTCGATCCGCTTCACGGTGCCGGCGCCGTCGATGAACAGCATGTCGAGCGGCAGATAGGTGTTGCGCATCCAGAAGGCGACGCTCTGCTCGGTCTGGAAATCGAACAGCATGCCGTGATCCTTCGGCATGGTCTTGCGATACATGAGCCCGCGCTCGCGCTCGTCAGCCGTCACCGCCCATTCGATCGTGAAGGCATGCTTGCCCGCCGGCGTCGCGACGACGAGCTTGTCGCCCGCCGCAGCGGCATGGCTTGCGGCCGGCGCGAGCGAAGCAATGAAGGCGATGAACGCAGCGAGAAGGAGTGCGAACCCGCCCGGCCGGCGCGAAGCAATGGCGGTCATCGTCAATGCGAGGAGGCGGGGCCGCCCATGGCGCCGTCCGGCCTGATCTCGGCGGCCATCAGCCCCTTGTCGCCCGGCCCGAAGCGGACGAGCACGGTCTGTCCGGGGCGAAGCTCCATGAGGCCGAAGCGGCGGAGCGTCTCCATATGGACGAAGATGTCCTCGGTCCCCTCGCCGCGCGAGACGAAGCCGTAGCCCTTCACGCGGTTGAACCATTTGACGACGCAGCGCTCGAGGCCGCTCGTCGGCGTCACGACCTGATGGGTACGCGGCGGTCCGGCCTGCGCGGGATGCACGGCGGTCGATTCGTCCATCGAGAGGATGCGGAAAGCCTGCAGGCCGCGCGCGCCCTTGACTGCCTCGCAGACGATCCGCGCGCCTTCATAGGCGGTCTGGAAGCCGTCGCGGCGGAGGCAGGTGACATGCAGCAGCACGTCCTTGCTGCCGTCGTCCGGAATAATGAAGCCGTAGCCCTTGGAGGCGTCGAACCACTTGATGGCTCCGACAACCTCGACGAGGTCCAGCCCGGCAGCATCCTCGCCCGTATCGAGCGACGCCGACGAACCGGCGTTTATCTTGGACCCCATAGGCTTCGGCCCCCAGTCCGGCCGCTCCTGGCGGCCGCAAGTTTACGCACGCATGTCCGGCAACCAGAAAAGCGATTCGCAATCCGAAACGCCAGTCACCGATTCCTTGCCAAGAGAATAAGCGTGCCCGAATCTCCTGACCAGTGACCTTGAGGCCACAAGCCCGGAAATCCGCGCCGGTTCCGCAAGGTCATCGCGTTTGTCGATCGCGGTGCTTGGCCATATGGTGCGGTCAGCCGGCGGCCGGGATCGTTTCCCGGCCCGCCGGAATCATCGAACCCCGGGAGGCCTGCCGCCGATGAAATACCTTCACACCATGGTCCGCGTCACGAATGTCGACGAATCGCTCGACTTCTACTGCAACAAGCTCGGCCTCAAGGAGATTCGCCGCATCGAGAACGAGAAGGGTCGCTACACGCTGATCTTCCTCGCCGCGCCGGGCGACGAGAGCGCGCAGGTCGAGCTGACCTATAACTGGGACCCCGAGGTCTATGGCGAAGGCCGCAATTTCGGCCATCTCGCCTACCATGTCGACAATATCTACGAGCTCTGCGACCGCCTGCAGAAGGCCGGCGTCACCATCAACCGTCCGCCCCGCGACGGCCACATGGCCTTCATCCGCTCGCCCGACAATATCTCGATCGAGCTGATCCAGGCCGGCAGCGCCCTGCCCCCGCAGGAGCCCTGGGCCTCGATGCCGAACACCGGCAAGTGGTGAGCGTCGTCCACAAGCTCTGTTGAAGGCGCGGCGAGGCTGCTTGTCACTGTCGGCAATCGCCTCTATAAGCCGCGCCGACGCGCCCTTCGTCTATCGGTCAGGACGCCACCCTTTCACGGTGGAGAGAGGGGTTCGATTCCCCTAGGGCGCGCCAGTTTCCCCAGAGAATGCGATCGGCCCGCGATCGCCCTGCCTCTCCCGGAACGATCCCCGACCGATCGTCCCGCCGCTGCCGCTCGGCCATCGCCGGGCGAGGCCGCGGCTGCCGCGCAATTCGCACGAGCGTGAACACGCTGCGACAAATTGGTGCGAAGAGGGTTTGTCGTCAGACAAGTTTCGTGCATTATCGATCCCTGTTCGATCGCTTGTCGGACAGGCGCCGCGGTTCGTGGCGTCGACCGGGCCTTGGAGGGGGTCCGTTCGGCCGATGCCGCTGGATGCCTGCCCACGGGGAGAAGGGAGCGGACAGGAACGAACCTGTGCCGGCGCATCGCCGCGCGGCTCCGATGCTTCGAAAACGAAGCCAAGAATCATAACAGCGAACAAGATCAAGGAGTTGAAGCGAGGCCGTCACACGCCGCCCATCGGCGTCGGCAGTTGAGGAGGCCGCCACCCCAGGACGGGTCGCGGAAGGGAGAGTGGAGGAAGCCTATGACGAGGTCGAAATCCGGCGCCGCGATCCGTGGCGCCGTAGTCACCGCATTCATGACGTCGATGATGTCGCCGGCCTTTGCCGCGCCGCCGGTCGACTTGAGCAAATGGTCGCCCGAATATGTGAAGTCGGTCGCCGGCACCAAGGAATTCGATACCGCCGCTGATTGCGCCAAGGTCACGCCGCTCGATTACAAGGGCCGCGTGACGCTCTGGTATCAGGGCGTCTTCGAGGGCGACCCGGATATCCTCCGGCAGAACTACAAGGAATTCTTCGAGGCGTTCCGGAAGACCTATCCGAACATCACGCTTGAAGACCAGGGCATCACCTATAACGACCTGCTCGACAAGTTCCGCACCGCTCTGCTCGGCAATGCCGCGCCGATGGTCGTCCGCCTGCAGATCCTCGGCGGTACGGAGTTCGCCTCGAAGGGCTATCTGCAGCCGCTGAAGCCGGAGGATATCGGCTATTCGAGCGAGGACTTCTGGCCGGGCGCGATGAAGGCGGTCACCTGGGACGGCGTGACCTATGGCGTGCCGACCAACAACGAGACGATGGGCTTCATCTGGAACGCCGACATATTCAAGCGCGCCGGGCTCGATCCCGAGAAGCCGCCGGCGACCTGGGACGATGTCGTCAAATACTCCAAGCAGATCCACGACAAGCTCGGCGTGTCGGGCTACGGCCTGGTCGCGCGCAAGAATGCCGGCAACACGCCTTATCGCTTCATGCCGCAGCTCTGGGCCTATGGCGGCGGCGTGTTCGACGAAGCCGCCGCCGATCCGACCTACAAGCAGGTGGAGCTCAACAGCGACGCCAGCAAGCAGGCCCTGCAGGCCTCCTACGACATGTATGTCCGCGACAAGTCGGTGCCGGTCTCGGCGCTGACCAACCAGCAGGCCGACAACCAGCCGCTCTTCCTGGCCGGCCAGCTCGGCATGATGATCTCGCATCCCTCCGACTACAACGTCATGCTCGACCTGAAGAAGAAGGCGACGGGCGCCGATGCGGAGAAGGCGCAGACCGTCATCGACAACATGCGCTACGGGCTCATTCCCGCCGGCCCGGACGGCAAGCGCGCCGTCGTCTTCGGCGGCTCGAACCTGCATATCCTGAAGCCCGAATATGTGGACGGCGGCAAGGTCGACGAGCCGGCGGCCAAGGCGCTGATCTGCATGTGGACGAGCCCGGAATGGTCGCTGAAGCTCGCCTGGGTCGGCTCCAACCCCGGCAATCTCAACGGCTTCCTGACCAGCTGGATGAAGACCCGCCTCGAGACGACGCCGTTCCTCGACGTCACCACCTCGATGCTGCCCTA
>Ga0209930_1001492_pt1 | contig 36160 bp, 50 predicted proteins | sample ThiBiot_500_biof_2_FD_183948 | JGI IMG/M metagenome (GOLD analysis project Ga0209930, IMG submission 183948) | Wastewater bioreactor microbial communities from Cape Town, South Africa - Thiocy_cont_500_biof (SPAdes) | ecosystem: Engineered > Bioreactor > Thiocyanate-remediating >... | reverse complement strand
CTTGACTTTGTCGTTCTAGTCTCTATTTGACGTAAAAAGAGAAATTTTTTTTAATCGTGGAACAAAATGATTTCTTAATCGAAAATACGCATTTAGCTTTCGATGCATAATATCGATTCCACCAATTAGCAGTTTTTTCCATTTGTTTTTGTTTGAAAAGTTGGGCATTTGTTAGAGTTAGTTCTTCAGTTGTTGTTGCTGTTGCTGCTGCTGTTGTTGTTGTTGTTGGTTCTTCTTCTGAGACAGCACCTTCAGCTGATTTTTCAGTCTTAAAAATGAAAAGTTAATGTAGAGAAATTGTCGAGAAGATAAATGAACCTCGTCTTCTTCGACTAATGGTAGATTACTGTCGGTTCGAACGACTTCAGAAGACATCTGTTCTAAGAGTATTGTTTTTCTTCTTGTCATCTCAGGATTTGTCTCATTGACTACGCCTACAAAACAAAGATCAAATTCGAGAGAAATCTCGTTTTTGTTTTCCACTTTGATAAGCATCGACAATTGATTTTCGTAGTCTTGTATAATCAAAAGCATTTTTCTGTCGACTGTCAGTTGTTGATGTTTGTATGTATTGAGTTATATCGGTAACAACGAGATTTCCAATCACTTCACGCAGTCCGAAATATCGATTTTGAATGCAAGTAATCGTTAAATTCGGCCAAAAATCTCGATTTGCCGGTAAACTCTATTTTAATGAAATCGAAATTCGACAAAAGAAGAACAATTGTTTTTAAAAAAAAACGACATTACAATTTTAAGTCGAAATTTATCAGAATCCGATAGAGTCGATTCGAAATTAGGAGCTTTTTGTACATTTTTAATTGATTTTCGAATTTTTGCTCCATTACAATCGACTGTCACAAGAGCTTCTTGAATCGATTGAAGATTAATCGAACGACATTCACGTAAACCCCAAAACATAACCTAACAACAACAACAACAACAGAACTCCATTTTGAATCTCTATTAAAGTTCATCTCACTTCAATTTCGTGTAATTTCGGTGTTGGTAAAATCAATTCCGGAATTGCATAAACACTATTCTTTAAAGGTTTGACAACATAAGCATCAGCTGGAAAGTTGTCGGTTGTTAATGGAATTTCTCGAAGATCCATTGATGATAAAGGTTGTCGAGTTTCCTATTCGAAATCGTGAAAAAAAAACAAAACAAGTGAATTGAACATCATTACGGGATCAACTTCGACCAATTCAAAAACGGCTAAGAGTTCGCCGACAGTTTTTTCTCCGAAATGAAACGGATACCAATTGAAAGCTGCGCCTTGAAACATTTTTTCGTCTTTAAATAAATCGAGTTTTGCGGTTGTTGAAAAACGACCGATGATTTCCGGTCGATTGTCACCCTAAAACAAAACAATTTCATTTGTTGTCCCATAATTCGAATCGAAACTAACGTCATCATGATCATAACATTCAACAACAACATTGCCAATGATTTCTTCAGCTGTTTCTCTCGATCCTACATGCATCAAATTTCGAAAAACTAAAGTAACACTCCACTGAGGACATAAAGTTTCCAATAAAATCTATTTCAACAACAAAATAAAACGATGAAACGATTCATCAAATGATTTTTACTGGTGTCATTTGAGTTTCATTTCCAGCTGTTATACTTAAATACGGATCCGAAAGACCGGTTTCATCCGATGCGTATAAAGATTTAGCTCGACGACAATGACATCGAATCTCGTAATATGTTTTACCTAAGAAAAACAATTGAAATCAATCGTTGAAACAATCCGATGTTCTCACCGGTATATCGAATAGCGTTTGTATCTTCTTTTAATGGTAATTTAGGCATCGAAAATCCTTCAGGTAAAAGATGAAAGATTTTGTCTTGTTGCTCTTCGAAGCCAAGCCAAAGAAACATTTGAACTTTGCCGTTCATCGATGATTTAATAGGTTTGTCTGAGGTACGAGGAGTCTACACAAAGATTTGTCTTTTGTTGAAAAGGAAAAGTCAAAATGAAACCTGAAGAAAAAGTGTTTGAACTCGACCACAATGTAAACCTCTTTCGCCGTAGCAAACATTATAAAGAAGATCTTCGGGTGAAATTCTCGCGTAAGCAACTCGTTTCGAATCGCAAATCATCCAGAGAAATATATCGGGCAACGATGGTTGAACCTAATTTAATTTCAATGAAATCAAACGAAAAACAAACAAAGAAAATCTACGTCTTTTGCTAATAGTTTCAAACTTCTGGCCATTTTATATAATTGTTTAATAAATTCCGTGAGATTCTCTTCATTGAATAGAAGTTCTTTGGCCATCGTTAATTTTAATGTTTCTAAATTAAGTACAACTTTTTTCCTTCGTTTTTCATCGAGTACATTCATTCGCCAATTGAAATTATTCATTTGTAGAACTTCGGATAGAGCCGGATGAACATATCCTTTCATTCCAAATGAACCCTCGCCGGACTTCGCATGTTCACAACCGCATGGTACTGTTCGAATATATTCGTCGATTTCTTTGTAGAATTTTAGAAGAATATCTTCGGACGATTTTTTATTGACTTCATTTTCGAAATTTCGAATTAATTTGGACTGAAAATCAATCAATCGAGAGAAAATTTCGTGAAAATTGAAAAGAAAAATCCTACCAAATAATCCGAAGCTTGTTTCAATCGATTCGAAAGATTCATTCGATAGTTGTAATCATGAAATGTATATTTCGTAAAGAGAATCGGCTTTTGTAGATCAATTGGCAAACGAAAATGATTAACATTATTATTAACTGGTATTCGAGGATAAGGTCGTGTTGTCGAGGTTAATTTCTCTCGGTTAATCAATTGATTGGGATTTAAATATCCACTTGTTCCAATACTTAATTCAAAACAAATCGTTGTATTACCGAATTCTTTGTCGATCATTGTCACATCGAATAAACAACCGAATAACAAATAAGTTCGTTTCGGTGGAAAGCAAATCTAAATTTGACAGATGTTTTTTTTTTAATTTTATTTTTAATTCAAAGCGAAATACTTCATCAGGAAATGCAATTCCCGATTGTTTTTGAACTGACGAGGTTGATGTTTCATCTCCAGGCACAGGATGAGTTTCAATTTGTAATAATAATCGTCCTTTATACGAAACAGCTTCGCCTAAACCTTCTGAAAGACCATCTTGATCTTTACTCATCGTATATTCTCTTGCATTTCCATATAAAAACATCCAAGTTGGACCAAATGATGGTAAAAATCCAGCCGATGGATTACTTTCACTGATTGAAAATAAATCTATGACGAATGAAGAAATAATTCGATCTTGTTGAACAGCTGCATGATCTCTCAAATCGATTTTCATCGTTCGAACAAGTGGAGGAAATTGTCCAACAAGATAAATAGCTTCGCCCCAATAAGGTTTCGATCCATTTTTATGATCAGTTTTAGCACTGACGGCATTATAAGTCACTTCAACATACGGATCAACACCTTCCCAATCATCACTTCGAAGAATTTTCTTCGAAACATTCGACAGGAAATTAGTCATCATTTGCGGCAATTCAATTGCACCGAATAATGTTACTTTTATTTGAACAGGAAATAGATTTCGAGGCATCGATGCAGGAATAAAGATTTTTCTAAATTTATATTTTCAAATCAAATCAATTCGACTTTTCAAAAACAACTTTACGCTGGTTTTAATTCTTCATCTGTCGGAGATACTTCACCAAGAATATTCTTTCAATAAAAGAAAAAACAATTTCGTTTTTTTGTCTAATGAATTAGATTTTACTTTAGATGCAACCCCGTGTTCAGACACTAAAACTGACAGTAATAAATGTCCACAATTTGATTTAATCGAATTGGGATCGACCAATTGCGCCCATTTCTTTTCGAAAGCATGTTCTCTTTCGTTGTACACAGTCGAAACATCGACTTTGAAGATTCCAATTGGTTTTGTGTGCGTAAATGCGCTCACAAATTTTTGTTCCGTATGAATCTGATCGAAATTCGACGAAGAAAATAATAAGGCAACAGAAAATATTCGTATTTTACTTTGAAATAAATAACTTTCGACATCATTTGTGTCGCTGGAAGAGTAAAATCGAATGTAAAAAACTAAAAACGAAAAGTTATCGAAAAGAAAACGATAATTGAAAATAAACTTCGCCGAAGATTGGTGAATTGGTTGACTTTTGAACGGCTGTATATCGTTTTTGATTGTCGATTTGAACGCAAACATAAGGATTGATCTCTAAACCAGCAAGATCTTTGCCTTGAATAATATGAACCATAATTTGCCATTTTTTCATTGCATAAATATTGCCATCATATCGTCCCAAACTAAATTTTCATTGTCAAAATCATTTTCATTTCGTAGAAAAATCGAAATTCGAACCCTTTTTCAAGTAATTCTAAACTATTTTTAGCAAATTTAGCTTTTTCTTCTTCCGTCTGAGGAATCGAATAGGGATCATTGATATCTTGTCCTGTATATTCTCGATCGCTGCCAGAATCTGTATCCGCATCCTCATCACGAACAACTGCTAATTTTCGACGAAGTTTTTTACTAAAAAAAACAAGATGAAATCATTTTTGTTTTCAACGAGAAAAAAATTCGTTACAAATCTGAATCAAGTTTGGATGCGACATGTCGTCGTTTGTGTCCTCCTCGTCGGCCTTCATCGTCAAACGCTGCATTCCAATCAACGAACTCTTCTTCATCATCAACTGTCGCATCTAAAATTGACTTTTCTCGATCGATACTCGGCGCTGTATAATAAAGTTTCATCTCGACGGTCGAATCGATTAAATAATTATTCAAATCCGAGAGATTTTCGTCTTTTAATTCGATGAATGTTTGTTCGATTAACGATTGAAGAATGATGTTAAATATTGAAACTAATTTCTTTCGATTTTTTTTCATTGTAATTAAATAAAATTCCATCTTTAATCGATCTTCAGGCACAAGTGCTGTGCCTAAGTTAAACTGGAATCGTTTTGGTTTATTTCCACGAGCAAGAAAACTCGCGTTGCCATTTCGAATTGGAACATTATTCGACCAAAGACTAAGACCTTAACAAACAAAAAATATTCGATCGATTTTTGTTTTTATATTAACCTCGAAATGTCGCTTTTGCACAAAATAAAAATTGAGAATCTTCTTGAACCGTTTCGACTAAATTCTCTTGACTACTTATCGATATTTCATCGCCATGTTTCGATTTTGGAAGTTCGATATTCGAAACATTGAATAAAAACACAGTTAACGCCATTTGTTTACAGTAACATTCAATATCGTCTAATGAAATGAATATTTGTGTTTCTCGTTAAAACACAAGGCGAATCATCGCCAATTACACTGTCAGACCTTACTAGAGATCAGTCACGCAGAACGGCAAAAAAAACGTGTTTTTCGCTAAAAAAAAAACTCGGCAATAAAAGGGCCCGGGACTTTCTATTTTTTTTTCGCAAATCGTGATTGTAAACGAACGAAGAATCATGAGGACGAAAAAAAGAATCTATATTCGCTCCATCGATTTTCTGTAGTTTTAATAATAAAACAAAATAACATACATAGATATGTAATTTTTTATTCAACTTATTAGATAATCTAATATGAAAAAAAAACGTTCTATTTTATTGTCCTTGAGAAGGTTTTTCTGACGTTGGCGGAACTAAATTTGCTGCAAATGGTTCCAAACGAACCTTTAAAAAAAAGCCGAATGATATGATGAATTATTCAAAAGAAAATCATTACTCTTTCAACGATCATCATAACTCCTTCAGGTAGATTTCTTTGAATATATTCGAGAAATGTATCTGCTGTTGAACCAGTTAAATGTTTAAACTAAAAATGAAACGACAGTTTCTTTTTGAAATCAATCAAAAGAAATTAACATGAAGTTTTTTATAATAGGTTCGAATTTCATATTCACGCCAGTATTTTTTCTTTGCGAATTTCGAACGAAGTAAAGTCCATCGTTCGGTGAAAAACGGAGGATTTTCACTAAAAATATTCAGATTTTATTACGTTTTTTTTTCTCACACAAAATCGATGTTCATTTACACGTTAGATAATTGAATTTCGAGTTCAGTTGAAACAAGACGAACAAATTTTTCATAACTTTCTAGAACAGCGGGATCATGTGCACGAACTTCAACGCATAAACGTTTGTATAATTGATCACTTCCCTCGGGTCGATCGATATTCGGACGAGGTACAGCTGCGATATTTAATTGCTTTTTTAACTAAAATCAATTCGTTTTTCGAAATTTAACTGACAAATAGCAAAATTTACACGAGCAGCAGTTGTTATCGAACGAGAAAACGCGATTTGAGATGGTTTTATGCGAAAAATTTGATTTAAGACACTTCGAGCAAACATCTCAAATTAAACAAAATACAAAATCAATACGTAGAAAAATTAACTTCTGCATAGATCCGAAACGAACGAAGATCAGTTTGTTTCTATCATAGGTTACTTATTTACAGTCAATCAGACTCTTCTTTTATTCCTCCATATTCCAAACAGTCAAAGGATATCGGTGACATCTGTTTCGATTCTCTCGCTATACATAGAAGACCGATTTTTCTCGAACAAAATCGTGTTCATTTGTAGATTTAATTATCCATTCATATTTTTTATTTTAGTTTCAGTTAATTTCTTGATCGAGAAGACAACAACTGTTTATTAAATTCATCAATTAAAAAGAAACGATAGAGATGATAAATCGAATTCGATCATCTCCTTTATTTCAAGACGGTCAACGTCGAACTAAACCAATTCGATATTTTATCGTGAAATTTCTCAATGATTGGTCATTAGATTTATCAACAATGTTAGCCTACAATCTGTTAATTGCTCTTCTACCAATTGCTGTTGCATTATTCGGCATTTTAGGAATTATTCTAAGAAATAATCCAAGTGCAGAAGAAAGAATCAAAGAAGAAATCATCAATTCAACATCATTTGACAATACAACTCAACAAGGAATCAAACAAGTCAATATTATGAAACGTTCTCAACAAAATTGAGAAATCTTTTCTCTCAGGTTTTAGATTTGGCATTCAATCAATTACATGAAGATGCTGGTTTAATCTTATTTCTTGGAATTAGTTTTGCGATCTTTGGTGGTTCACGATTATTCATCGTCATCGATAAATGTATGACAATCATCTATCGTTTACCTGAACGAACACTTTTCAAGCAAAATCTCCTAGCAATTGGAATGATACTTCTATTTATAATTGTTATTCCAATAATGGTCATCGTTAGTTCGGCGCCAACGGCTTTCTTAAGTTTTATACCGGGTGGTGGTGGAAGATTTTTAAGTTATCTTGTGAGTTTAATCGTTTCGTTGTTTATTACATTTATTTTCTTCGATATTATTTATCAATTTATTCCAAATAAAAAAATGTCATTTAAAACAACTTGGTGCGGAGCTTTAGTCGCTGCAAGCACACTCGAATTATTTATGATCTTATTTCCTGTTTATGTTAGACATTTTATGACTAATTATGCAGGTTAATTACATAATCATATCTATAATTTTCTTTTTTGTTTAAACTAAATTTTAGGACAAATTGGCTTTGCTGTTATTCTTCTTATATTTTTCTTTTATTTCGCAACAATATTAGTATTAGGTGCACAAATAAATGCCTTCTTTTTTGAACATTATAGAGCATTGCCTGATGGTTTAGGCACATGTCTCAGTCAAATGTATCGTGAACATACGAATAATAGTGATACAACTACGCCTTTACTTCAACAAGAAACAGATCATTCACAAGAATTACCACCACCGCCAGCAACAACAACAAATAATAATAATTATTCACATTCACGTCGGGATCCATGGTTGAAGAAACTTTGGCCATCAAGAATCAATCCAACAAATGAAGAACAAGAAGAAGATATTGCTTAAAACTCTCACCTACGTTTCATGTTTATTTTTAGTTATGAAAGAAAAAAATCTCAAATAAATAAATAAATGTAAAACATGTTTATATTTCTTTTGTCGTATGCGCTGGACATTCAATAACTAGTTTAGCTAGAGCCATTGATGAACGTACTTCTAAATTTCTCAGAACTTGTTGTGTTTGCTTTCGATTAATTTAGTTAAGCAAAAGGTAATTGAAACTCTCTCTCTTCTACTGACATCTTCTTATGCAACAGCTATTCTATGATTCATACGAGTGGATACATATGACTCAAACAGAATTAGCTAATCGATGGACATATTTTCATTGAAGAAATAACCCATTTCATCATAATTTCCTTCTTTCACCACTTTGGTGTAATCAAACTGTTTGATATGTATATAAATGTTCTTTATATAGTTTATTTTTATTATTGAATAGAAAAACAAATGAGTGAAGACAGTGAATATTCTTTTATTGTTCATCACGTATCCATTACGATGGATACTGATGTTATTCAACAAGAGTTAATGCAACAATACAATGGTGTGACACAAGTTACACGATTATTTCGTGAGGATGAGGATGGCGATGACACACCATCAACATCGATTCAAGTTGATTTTACTTCATCAGATGATGCCGAACGAATTCATAAGAATCGTTCGATTGTCATCGGTGGAATTGTTCGACGCACTCGTACAGTAGCAAGACCTTATCGACAACGAACATTCAGACCACAAGCATCATATACAAACAATCGAAGACAACAACAAGTTTTGTGTGAACAAGATATTATGAATATCATTGACAATCAAAAAAGGTAGCTTTCATTCAGCTTTTTTTTTGTGTATTAAAGATAATCATCTCATCATTTATCATTTTAGAATGTTTGAAAATATGCTCAATGCATATGATCAAAAATTGAATAATGCTGTTTCACTTTTGCAAAACGGTGTTGCTCAATCATCTTCATAAACACTAGAACTTCAATGATCAATTATTTTATACGAGATTTTAGTCAGATTTTGTTGGATTATAGTGTGTAATAATTTATTTATGATTGTTGTTTAATAAAGAATAAATTGTTTCATCGAACAGTCGTTTCTTGTGATAATGCTTTAAAATGTCGATTTCGAAGCGTAGTTTTTCTTCTAATAAATCAAACAGGTAAAGTTTGATTGGAAGAAAGAAACGTGAAGAATTCGAATTGTTTAGAGGCTAAAATACATTGTAGGTAAATATGTTTATAAGAAGAAAAAAACAGAAGACAATTTTTTCACGGTTGGCATAATCCAATAAATCTTTGAATGGCAAATGAAAATGCATTTTCACATAAAATCGGTCCACGTACGACTAATATGATTGAGGAACAAGGAAAATTCACTGATCTTCATTCAACGACGGAACAGAATGATTCAGATACGGGTGAAGTCAAATTGATCTTCTAATTCTATCGAAAATATTCATTAAAAACATAGATTTTTCAAGATCAGATTCGCCACTTGGAAATGAATCAGTGATAGTGAGTTCATATTTTCAAATCTTGATTAAACAATAAACTACGTGATATAATAGACTCAATTATATCAACTGAAAACATTTGATGATCTATGCAAATACATTAGACACGATGGATATGACTTTATTTTTAAGTCTGTTCCTAAAAACTCGATTGATTGTACAAAATGTCGTCTTAAATGTGAAAGTTCTGGTTTATTTCAAACGTATCAATTGGAAATTGAATTAGATAAGAATATCAAACCAGTATTGATGATGATTTTATATTTTCAGTTGATCCTCAATTGACACCGATTATTATTTTGTAGATTAGTTTATTAACTGCAGACAAACAACCGAAACTACTTGGTCGTTCTCAATATTTGATAACATTAGATTCTCAATTTGATCAATTTAATAATCTTTCAGCTGAATTAAATTGTGATAATCTGTCAGGAACAAGTTATACATTAGTAGATCTCAACAGAAATTCAAAACCAGATTTGGCAATCATTTCATATGTAATTGTGTTTAACCTATTTCTAAATACGCTCTACATCTCAATTTAGGAAAAGAATTTTTTAGGATTGAATGGACCGAGAAAAATGCAAATTCGACTACCGAAATTCGATAACCAAGGACGATTGTTATTTGTATTATTTCGATCAACAAAAATTCATTTCTACGATCGTTTTTAATTTTAAGAATGAAAATGAAATAGAAGAATATTGTTCAGAAGAATCCAATGATTCATTTGTTCAGCTGTATAACAGAGAACCCGAATGGATTCGAGGTAAACTATTGATTTGATAAGACAAATCATTGACATTTCGTTTTCTTTTCGAGAGAGTGGTATTCATGTATTACAATTCGAAGGACAAAATCGTATAACCGAACCATCAATTAAAAATTTTCAATTAATTTCTGAGAGAAAAGGTTTATCGTAATGATTTTCATTTGTTATGACATATAGATTTGGTTTTATTTGATGCAGATATCAACCAAAATCTAATGCAATTTGGAAGAATGAGTGAAAATATATATTCATGTGATTTTCGGTATCCACTTTCATTTATTCAAGCATTTTGTATCGGTCTTAGTGCTCTCGAAACAAGTCTCTTTCGAGAATAATTATTTGTATAGATAAACAAAATAAAAATAAAACTTTTCGATTAATCCTGATTATCGATTTTCATTGAAATTTGTTTTAAAATTGGTTCAATTCGTACATAAGCATTCTCTGCTGTGGTAATAGCAAGTTGATTCATAACAAAAGCAAATGAAAGATTTTTCGAAGGTATTGCAAAACCAACACTACCACCTGCTCCTAAATCATTCATTAGATATTGAATTTATTCGAAAGAACTATAATTTTATCTGATTACCAACATGACCAAATATTGTCGAATTGAAGAATGGAAATTCTTTGTCAAAAAGTAAAAAACCCATTCCAAATGTCATCGATGTATTAGTAAGGAAATCTAATTCTCCATCCAATGTCGTCGATCGAATAGCTTCTTCTAAAATAGTTCGATTTAAGAATTCTTTTTTATTATCTTCGACGTTCATAATTAAAGCTGCATAGATTTTTGCTAAAGATCGAGCATTTGTAATTCCATTCGCTGCCGGAATTGGAACTTGATGTACGATAGGTTCATTGAAATCCAAAAAGAGAGATTGTGTACTATCATTCATTCCTTGAAAACTCTCTGGACTTAAGATTAATGGTGAAACACGATATTCTTCATCCTTGGGTAAACCAACATAAAATTCAACATTCAGTGGATCTGCAATTTCATCTTGAATGAATTGAGTGATGGTTCGTTGCTTTGGATCAACACGTTGAATCAATTCAGCGGCAAGATGTCCATAAGTGAGTGCATGATAACTATACGCACTTCCAGGACTCCATAATGGTTTTTCTTGTTCGAGAAATTGAATCATCGCTGTCCAATTAAAATAATATTCGGCTGATGATGGAAGCAAAGGTAATCCAGCTCGATGTGAAAGAATATCAGCAACTGTTGTATATTCTTTACCATTTTGTGCATATTCAGGCCAATATCGACTGACTAATTCCGAATAATCCAGCCAACCCCTTTCAACACATAACGCAACAGCTATCGCAGTAATTCCCTTTGTTGTTGAAAATACTAATTGTAATGTGTTATTATCATAAACTTTGCTCATTGAACGATCAAAATATCCGCCAGTGAGATCAACAACTAATTTACCTTGATGATAAATTGCGATTGAACCACCTACATCTCGTTTTTCAACGAAATTTTCTCTGAATAAATCTCGAACGAACTCCCATCCAGCGTCAAGCGTCCCTTGAATTGGAATTTCTTGAGGAAAAGGAAGACCAACAATTGAAGCAAAACAAATGCATAAATATAGGTAATTTGTCAGCATATTCTTATGTTAAAATGTTTTTTCTAATGTCAAATAAATACATACGAATACTTGACATTTGTTATTCTTAATCTCTTCGGATTAAAAATACAAGTAAATAATCGAAAACTGCGTTATATTAAATATATTTTCGTTTATCTGTTAAATACACCCTCAAATCTATCACAACAAGAGAAAAAAAAATCAATCATCAACGATAACAAACACAAAGAACACGCAATAAGAAAAAGAAAAAGAAAAAGAACAGCAACAAAAGAAAACAGCACGGGTCTGTACAAAAGAAAATCAATATCTGACATTTTTAGTTTAATAATGTTGATATGTATTTAGATTATATCGAAAACGTTTTGCAGGTGGACCTGGAGGTTCACCATATCGTTTATTATTTAGATTTGCTAGATCGCCATGAGAATGATAGAATAATGGCGCTTGATGTTGAGAATAATAACTCGAATTCAGTCCGTAATTTGGAGGATATTGACAAGGATACGAAGGAATTGCAAATGGAACTGTTGTCGCCGTTGATGTTGATGGAATAACTGAACGATAAATATGTTGAGTTGGAGAGATTACAGCTGGTTTAAACATTGGAGCAGAAAAACGAGAATAATATGGAACAGGAAATGAATTCGAATAGGAATTTCCATTTGATGTTGTCATCAATGTTGGAATTGGTTTGGCTGCAATTTTCGGATTTGATTTTGGTGAAGATTTGATTATGAGTGGAGAATAATCAATTTGAGGAATCGGTACTAATGATGAACGAACTGGTGTTTGATGATCAGTGATTTCAACTTTGTTTTGATTATTTTCATTGAATAAGATTGTATTATTCGATTGTTCGACATCGACATTTAATTTTGGTTTGATTTGTTGACAAACTTTTTCGTATCGAAGTTGTTCATAACGTTGATGAATTTGTTTTGGACATTTATTTATACAAATCGATTCGTACTCATCAACTAATTCTTTTTGTTTCAAAAATTCAATTTGATTTTATTATTTTTCAAACAAAAATCGCGATACCTGTTAGGATCTTTTCAGTGAATTCTTCATTTAATAAATGAAACCATTGACTTCCATCGGTATTATCGGGAATCTAAATTCCAAATCGAATTTTATCGTGAATTCATCATATGTCAATAAATACAAACATTTATCTGAGAAGATTTTGTTGCTAAATAAAGAGCAAAACAGGCGATTAAATTTGTTGTATATTTTAATGAGAAATGTGTCAAAAATATCCTAAGATTAACATTGAAAAACAAACAAACAGAGATTTTCATGAAATTTACGATTTTGTTGCAATTTCGTTTGCTTTTTGTGTGATTTCAATTGGAATTGATAATGTTTGTGAGATTCTTGTCAAAGTTAAATATGGTTGTTCAACATTGAAACAAAAACCTGAAGAAAAACTTCATTTTTCAAAAAAAAACAAAACCATAAACAACGAACCAAGAGTGGATAATAACATATTTTCATAATCAATGATTTGTTGATTATAATATAAATAAATCTAAGTGAAAAAGATCGGATTTCTCGTGATTTTGAAAGAGAAAAAAGAAGACCGAACTTCGGCAGTTAGATTTGTTAGTGAAGATTTCTCGTGATTTGAATTATTTTGATTAATTATTTGAAATAAATGTCGAGTGAAATCATTCAATGGTCGTGTCATTTCGTTGACTTTACAAGAAAGAAACAGACAAGCCGCTGCTACGAACTATTTCCATTTTCAATTTCAAATTCAAATCAAGAAAAATATTTTTCGTTTGTGTTTACTTCTTTTTGACATTGTTGAAATGGATGTAACATAAAAAATCTCTGCATATAAACAACACCCGTGTAAATGCAAGTAAATGATCTAAACAGAAAACCGATGATTTTCAATGGATTTGTGCGGTTTTAGTTTGATTTACACATTGATTTGTGATCCGAGATCATAAATAAGAATTGATAATTGTTGTCGAAAAAGTAGTTCGTCATCGAAATTGATTGTGTGTAAATCAAATGATGAGAGTCGTTTCGATGAACAACTTGGTAGATTAGCGAATTTCGATGGAGGAAAACGCCAGACAAATTTCGATCGTGTGACTAATGAAGACGATGTTGGTTGATGAGAAGATTTCGTTTGCTTTGATATGGAAAATGACGACATATATCAACAAAAATGAGAGAGAAGAATAAATCACACGGAAATCGTTCTTCCAATCATTGGACTAGTTCGAAACACAAATAAAATAAAGACATGAAAATCGAACTATTTTTTCTTCTTCTAATCGAAATCGAAGAGAGGTCACTAGGTCTTGGATTTATCCGTGTGTTTTAATCGTAGTTTATTTATGATTTCAGTTGTCTTTGTTTTTAACATAATGTCAAAGAAACAACGAAGAAAAAACAACAGTTGATCATAGGGTTGTATAGCAAGACGTAAAAAAGAATGAAGAGAGAGAGAGAGAAAGGACTCACAATGAGAAAACTGAAAATTTACAAGAAAGAAAGAAAAAAAGAGACACACACATAAATGAAATAATCGGCATCTGGAAGAAATTAAACTTCTTCTTTATGTCGTCTAGCTGATTTCAATGCAACAAATTCTCGTGCTAATTCATCATTTGTTCGATGTGATAGAATTCGAAGAATAGTTAAGCCCGTATCATCGAAATTAATACGTGAACCAAGTGGAATCCATGATGACCATGAACCTTGTTCGCAGACTTGTCTCAATTTAATTACATTCAAACCAATTAAACGATCTTCGCGCATAAATGAATAATCTTTTACAGCAAGATTTAATTCATAACAATCAGGTTCTTCTTCATTTCCCAACAGACTGCAAAAACACAACAAAAAAAACGAATAGTTTTCCTCGTTAGTCGATTTCGACGAACTTACAAATGAAAAGTTTCGTTATATTTGGGTATCCAAGTGTTACTCTTGGTTTTAGTTGTTTGTTTTCGTTTTTTATCACTCAAATGTGGACCACACATAGCCAATTCAACATATGGACGAAAGATTCCCGTTGTACGCCATTTAAGACCATTGGCAGCAACGACTTTAACTGTGACTTTATGTTCACCTGTTCCTGGATGAGTAAATAAATCGACTTGAATCGAAACTTCGCCGAATGATTCTTCTAATGCCGGTCGATCTTGATCTTTTTCTGTTTTAACAAATGTTTTTATAAGTGAATCTGTTGTTTGTGTGTAAAGAGAAAGTGCATATTTCAATGATTGTAATTCTAAAGTTTTCTCGAGATAATTCCGTTTTAAACCTTGACCTGACGCATGAAAAAATTCTTTTAAATCTTCTAAACCACGATCTAAGATTTGACATTGTTTTTGTGTTAAACTTCGATCATTATCACGACCTAATTCCTATTTAAAATCAAAGATTTTTCTTTTTGTATTTATTCAAATTGTGAAGGAGAACGAACCCCAGATAGAAGTCGATAAGCATCTTCGATTTTGGCTGATGGAATTGTAAGAAGATGTTTCGAATCAGAAAACGGTGGTAAAACAATAACTCTCTCTAGATCACTGATAACAGCTTTCCATAGTTCTTTTAAAAGACGTTTTAATACGGTTTTTTCACATTGATTTGCAAAGAACGTTAATCTTAAAAATGAACAACAAATACATCCGTTCATCAAATCCGATTGAACTCTGTCTTTTTTTTCTTACCTTTGATCAAGATAATCTAACAATGGTTTGGTAACAACCATGGCTTCAGCTCCTTTCTGTTGTCCAATGGTATTTCCTGTTCCGAGTTGATTTCCTTTGATTAATTGTAATTGTTTATAAACATCTTCGGTGCATTGTCGAATAGTTGGCTCAATACTTTTAACAAACATTGCACTTAATTCATCGAGAACATCACTCAATTGTTTTTGTAAATCGTTTAGCATGCTCTTCGTTTCATCGTCTAATTGTGCTCCGCCCATAATTTCATAGAGTTGTTCTAAATTCAATCTTAATTGTTGAATATTATTCATTAGAATCGAACAAATTCGATCTTGTCCGCCGACATGTTCGAATGTTCGTCGTATGGCATTTGCATAGCCAAGTAAAACTTGAGATATCGTTACAGAAAATCGTTGCATATATTTAGCAATGACAAGAGGATCGTGAAGGTCTAATGTTTTGATGATTCCATGACATTGATTTAACTGAGTAAACACATCGACCACCGACGAAGAAAATAAACAATGTTCTGATGTTTGTTGAAACTTTTCAAAAAACAAAATTATCAAACTTTAGTAAGAAACAAAAGAGAGAGAAGAATCGAACTTCTTACTCCGGTTTGACGATCTTTTTCAAGAGCATTGTGAAGATATTCCATTGACATATCATCATTTTCATTTAACCATTGCATTACAAATGGTTCGAACCATCTAAATCAACACACACACACACATATGAATCAATATTTGATTCAATTGAACAATGTTGAAATAGCTCATGCTCATCATTCATTTCTCAGCCCTTATTCTGATGGAAAAACATGCAGGCGAATCCAAAGCTTAACTCTTAAATATCCGATTACCGTTTAAAGTCTTGCGGAGTATAGGCACTGAATGTCATCAGTTGATTTCATTTCAAAGATAAAATTCATCTTCGTTCGACTTACTTTGGATATTCGGGAACGATATTTTTGGCTTCAGGAATTACTTTAACCGATGTATCATAGAAACGTTTGACCATAAAATGAAGATTCATGTAATCAGCACTTTTCACTTCACGACGTTCGGCAGATATTCGAGCATGTTCTAAATTAGGAATAGAAACCGTTTTCAGATCACTTCATTCCGATTAATTATCGAAAGCTTTCTCGCTAAACACACGAGTGCAAATAAATGATTTTCGAATTCGACAGAGAAATCGATTTCTCGAGAGATTTACAACAGAGAAACTAATGAAATTTCTTCGAGGACAAACGCCGGTTTGGACAATTTTTACCTTCGAGATGATCTTTTAAATCTGCTGACAGAAGTTTCCACAATGTATCTGCACTTATATGACCAACATTTAATTCTGAAGGAAATCTACAGATCAAACGAATACACAATCTGTTAGTTAGTTCATTGATTCAACTCACTGATTGAGCACCAAACTGTATCGTTCTCTATCTTCTGAAATAATACATGTTAATAAATACATGAGTTGATGCCAAAATTGTAGATTTTTTAGATTGGGTCCGATGATATGATTCGTTGAATTCGATGTTGGATTTGTTTCATCGAATTGTTGTTCATTATTATCTGTAAGCGAAGTCGTCGTCGTCGTTGTTGTTGTTGTTGTTGTCGATTGATAATTGATTTGTTTCGATTCTCGTTTATAAACTTCATCACAATTGGCGAACAAGAAATTGTACGTATGACGAATACAATTCTTGACACAATCTTTAACAACACCAGACGCACGAGGTGGAGAACTTAATTCTTGAACCTGAACAAATTCTCGACGATTATTTACAATCGAACAAAAACAAAAACGATGCGACAAAGGATTCAAATCCAACGCGAAACAATCGATCGTTTTCATTCAAACTCGTGTATTTTTCTGCTTTTTCGATTGAATATCAAAGCGAGAAGGAAAAAACAAACGAGCAAAGTCTATTTTCGGACGCAGTGCCTGTTCTTTGTCTTCTGACAATTGATCAGAACAAAAAACAATGCTCATTTCTCATGCAATCAATTCAAATCCATGCTCGACGTCATTTACCTCGTTATTTATTGACATTCGAAAATGAACACCTCGACCGTACTAACACAAAGAAGTTCCATTGAATTGACTTGTTCTTTTGACTCGGCATCTCAGGCAATTCGATAGAAAAAAAACGAAGTTTACCTTCATTCGAAAGAATGTGATCGACGTGAGAAGATCAACGGTTGATTTCAAATCTTGCATTCGTTCGGAACTTGATGATGGAAAGTTATTCTATTCAATCAAATTCGAGTTTTGCTTTTGAAAAATCGCAAAATATTCACTCGAAACATAGATAAATCGATTCGAATTGAATTGTGTAATTGATCAAGTAATTTTATAAATTTATCTTTCTATTTTAACAAATGAGAAAAAAAAACTCAAATCAAAAACGAGTTAATCTTGTTTTTTCGAAATAATTTACTCCGAAATTCGATGCAGCGAATTGATCGGCAGCTGAAACAGCAGTTGTTGCTGTTGTATGAGCATAATAAGCATTGATATTTGCTAGTAGAGTGCTCATTACAGCGGGAACACCGGGACACATGTACTTCGTTGATAAACATGCGAAGTGACTAAAAAAGAACAAATTGAATTCGTGATTTTCAAAGAAATGATCTAAAAAAAACGAACGTCATTGCTTGATAAATAGATTCAATTCCATAGCGAATTGCAAATTCATTGACAATTTCCTGTGATGGTTCATCAAAATAAACTTTCCACGCATCATCCTTTTGCATTCAATCAAAAAATAAGCAAACAAACTCAATAAACTCCTCCTACTCCTTTCGCTTCGGGAATAATCGGTTGTCCATTATTATTTTCACACAGTGTAAAGAAGAGATTCTCATGTAGACACGTGTATTGCGCATGATAGGGAGCTACTTTCTCTTCGCCTTTGATTTCAACGGATATGTGAAGACGAATAGCACCGGATACCGCTGATTTATCGGTTCGTTTTTCTAAATTATACCAAACATCCATTTCACCACTCAATGTTCGAACTTCGATGATCGTTTGACCGAGAAAATCGTCGGATTCTCGAGTTAGTTTTTGCATTAATTTCGCTCGAATATCATCATCTTCATCCCTAAAATTCGACAATTGATTTTGTTTCGATTCGAATCGAAAACAAAAAAATTCTTCGTACCAAACTCGAACTTTGATTCGATCGTATGAATTATGACATTCACTAAACATCGCAGAAAATAACAGTTTTTTTTTTTGAAAAATGAAATTTTGTGATTAATATTACAAAAAGAATTTCTCGTTCCACGTTGGATTTAATTCTGAATAAACAGTTTTCGTTCGTTTTTTAACTTTACCAACTTGAACAGTGACATAGGGATCCGATGTTCCCGATTTATCTTTTGCTATTAAACCTTGTGCACTTATCACTAAAACAAAAGAAAATCATTCGAAATCAACCCGATCATCATCTTCTTCCTTACCAGTAATCGCTAATTTGGCCGACCATTTCGATGTTCCATCAAGTACACTCTGTTTAACAGCTTTCATATGACCAACATGAGATTTTTCATCGACATTGAAAACATCTCTGCAAACTTCTCATTGAAAATCTTCTGTCAAATCAAAAATCAAACGACGTACCTGATCGTCTTGAAAATGACCGGTCGTGTTGTTTCCCTGAGTGTCATTTTTTCGTGCATAGCTTCCATTAAATTTTTGGCTTTATCATCTGCACCGTGTTTGGCATTTTTTTGTGCGCGTCCTTAAATGAATTCAACAAAAGACAAATAATATAATAAATACTAATGAAGTAGTTTCAGTTCGATTGACGTCATCTCGATTTGCATTATGCTCAAGGAAATCAACAAATTCACCGGAAAAACAAAACATCAGCAAATCAAAGGGTTTAATCTTTTCTTTTCACTTGAATTCTTGTGAAGAAAAGAACTTAGCGTGCAAGTTAGTTTTTGTTTAGAAAGATGCAACAAGACCAACAAAAAAAAGAAAGAACGAGAAAGATTTGTTTGCTTGAAGAGATAGATGATTACGTTTCTCCTCGATATTTAGAGAAGATTTCTCTTGTGGTTGATCATTGGTAAAAAATACATGACATAATGAAACTGGAAAGAATAATCATAAGAACAAACATGCGAATCGTTATTTTTCTTTTGTGAAAAACGAACAATTAAAAATGTGAAGATTTGAAAACAAATGATTTTCTATTGACAAATGAAGACTTACGTTGAAGACAATCAGCATTAAGAAGATCTTTGCATTTTTCATGGCATTTAACTCCACATTCTCGACATTTCAAACCTTGTCGTGCAATTCCCCATAAAAGTCCTTCGCATTCGTAACAATACGTTGGATGTGTAAATGAACAAAATTCGAAATCATGTGGAGTTGTTAATGATATCGGATAAATTAATGCTTGTAACGTTTTTTTATATACATGTGTACGCTAAAACAAACAAAAAACATCGATATTTGATTTGATTTGAAATCGATGTGATCTATTACAAGTTCTTCATCGTTGAGATTATGTCTTCCAATTGCGCTTGGTACTCCTGCCAAACGTTTACCCAAGGAGATTCCCTAGATTTCAATGTAGAACAAATCAATCAATGTGATTCTGTTGCTCTTTTTTTTTCTCTCTTGATTTTATTATTTATTTACCATATCGAGACCCAGGGGCACCGTTTTTCCACGTTCAGGTATATCCGGCGCACTATCGATACAATTGTAAAATGCATTATTTCCTTGTTGATCACCGGATGCATTACTACAACAAAACATGATTTGTCTGTTTAATCATTTGAGTTTTTTTTTAAAAAAAAAAAGACGAAAAAATTTTGAAAAAAAAAGTGTGACTACTCGTCAATTAATGGAGGAAATTGTGAACTTCGTCTACTTGTCAATGATCGTTGAGCATTAAATACAAATAATCGTTGTAACAATTGTTGATTCTGATGATGAATTTCACAAGAATTCATTCCTGTGATTTTCTGATTAAAATAACAAATCTGTGAATCGACTTTGTTCTTTTCTTCTTCTTCTTCTTCTTTCGTCGATGAAAAAAAAAGAAGAAGAAGAATTTCCTTGGAAAACGACATTTCTATTTTGTAAAGATCATTTTCAATAATATATTTCCTTTCTTTTTGATCTTCATCTCACAACTCTCATCAACGTTCTACCAACAACTACCGAATATCTATCGACTACTTACCGTTTAACAACAAACATCACACAATTCTACTAAAGAAACTCATTTCTTTCTTTCTTTTTTATCTAACTGAAAGAAGAAAAAAAACTGACAAGCATGTCTCCAAGTATTAGTTTGCTTGGAAAACTTCTTTCATCAACAAGATTTAAATCGTCAAATAAATGGAGAATTCTTTTTTTTTTTCTTCTTGTTGTTGTTGGTCTTCAACAATCAGATTGACAAAAAACGCAAGTCCACTGAATTAAATCAACAGGACCGTTTTATTTTCGGATTATTGAATAATCGATTGGAGATATTTTGGTTTATTTCATCTTCTATCTGTCTGTCTGCTTGATTAATTCAAGTAAATCTTATTAAATTGACATCTCATCATACGGAACATAGAACAAATACTTAATCAATTTAATCGAACTAATCATCTCGAACAAAAACGACAAATGTTCTTTTCTCTTTCATTTCGATTTATTCGCTTGATTTTCGAACGAGACAAAGAAAAACAACTTTGAAAACATCGTTTTCTTTCTGCTAAACAACTATTTGATAATCAATTGTGACAAGTACATCACGCATGCAGTCGAAATGCCAAAAACAGAAACTCGAACTAATTTATTCAAGTAAACGATTAATCTTACACGTTTTGAGGTTAAATAAAATGATGAATGATTAATCCGATAGGTGTGTTGGATGAAGATGGGAAAAAAAGAAGAAGAAGAACGTGTAACATACTTTCCATTGTTGATTGCTTCATTCGTTGTTTTCCCCATTCCATCATCAATTATCGTACTAGTCCGACTAGTATTGTTAACATTCGATATGCCTGGTAAAATTCTTTTTGTATTTGACAATCTTTCGTTTTGAGCTATTGGAACATGTTCGTTTGAATCCCTTGTTTGATGATCATGAATAGATGAATCTTCGACATTTTCATCATGAGAATTCTAAGAAAAAAGAAAACAGTGAGAGATAGATAACATATTTATTGACTGATTCGACTAGAAAAGTAAAATTTTTCGATGAACTCACATAAAAAATATCAGACAAAGATATGTGATCGAATTCTTCGTCAATATCTTTGTCATTAAAATAGATCTCATTTGCATATGATGAAGGCGACAGAAACTGTTGACCGATTTGTCTGGCATAACTACGAAATTTTTGGTCTGATAAAGGTTTTCTTCGACGATTAAGATTTTCTTCGGACGAAGAAATTAAATCGTTAGTGGACAATGGAGGACAGATCGGTGGACAAACGGGTAAACCATAAATAAAATGCATTTTATCATCTATTCTTTAGTTCCATCAAACATATTCGCCTACAGTATCAACCAGAAGACAGTACCATCCTTTTCTTTCTTTCTTTCTCTGAGTCTCTCTCTCTCTCTCTCGTTCTTTCTTTTCTGCAAAACAGATCGAAGATACACGCAGAAGGCAAAAAAAGAAGGAAAAACACAGAAAAGAAAAACATTAGAATGGAACTTCTTGTTGTTTTTTTTTCTCTTCCCTTTCTTTCATTTTGTTTCTTGTTGGGCATCGATTATGTCACGCAATAACTTACTACGTGGCTACTAGAGAAAACGGAATCAAGATATACGACTAAAAAAAGACGAAGAAAGCACGAGAAAGAAATCGACAAACCAGATAAAACACTCCTAGTCTATTAAATGAGCAATGCATCAATACAAATAATCATCAATGTCAACAGATAACGAATGACATTCACAGAAACAAAGGTGTCGAATTGACTATGCAAATACGACTGACAATCGTCAAAACTACCTTTCAATTCTCTTTTCCACTTTGACATTTTTATTCTCGTCTCTCGTTCTTTTTTTTTACACGAGTAATTTTCCTGTTGTTTGAAAATTGATTGACGAAAATACTTCGAATTTAGCCAAATATTGAATCAAGAAACAAATGTTTAAAATAGAAAACAAAGAGAAACAAAAAAATGAACAAAAGTTTTCTCAAGAGAGAAAACAACGAATTTCTTTTCCTATAAGGCAAAGAAAATGTAATCATAATCTTGAATGATAATCAAGGGACTCGACAAAATAAAAAAAAAGGAAAACAACGAAGATGAATAGCAAAGTCTCTTTTGAATTTCCTTATATTAATTGCAACTATTCATGACATCAATTGCTCAACAACGGACTTTGACATGTTACTTTGACTGATCGATGTCTGTTTATTTACTCATTTATTTTATCATTATCAACTATTTGATTAACAACGAGAAGAGAAAAGATACGTCTCGTTCTATTCATAGATAACTATTAAGTATTCAATAGACATTCATCATCAATCTTCTTCGTTTTTCTTTTCTTTATGATAAATTAACTATTTTCGGAGAAATACTTATCGAGTTAATCGCTCTTATTGAACATAAAGGATAGGTTTCTGTTATTGTTGTTGTTGTGACAGTATAACGTGTGTTTGTTGTCTATCGATTTATTGATAAGAAATATATTGAAAAGACAATTGATTTCTATGGAATAATATCGTAGGTTTGCAGAATATCTTCGGTTATAATTGAAGATTTTCTCGATGAAAACGTTCGAAAAATGAATGCAGAGAATTTATCTGTGAATTTCGAAAAATAAAACCGAAGAATATCGAATGTTGACAAATGAAAACAAGTTTCCGATGAAATTCGTTGACAAATTCGTTTTTCATCATCGATTTCCATTGATTGAGGAAAATAACTTTGACATTTTCGATAGATTGCTTTGTGTTTTCGAAAAATCCATTGACACGATCGAAGATCAACTAACGAACGATGTTTAGCATGAAGAACAATTTTCATTGGATTTTCCATTGAATACAAATCTGTTAAATTCGAAAACGAACGCATCTTTTTCATCGATGTAAACGTCGACGAATCATCGATTTGTAATGACATATCAAAATCAAGAAAATGACAACGAAAAACTTCACTCATTTCATTGATATCATAACGTGATAATCGATCACATTCGGGTAAATGACGATTTAAATCTGATCGATCCCATTCTAAATCTTCGTTTGACAATATTTCACTGGATGAATCGTTGGTTAACATTGCGTTGCTGATCGAACCAATAAAATAATGAATCTTATTTCGTTTGTCGATTGCAACAGCTGTGACAATTATGTTGAAATCTTCATCGAAATCAAGATTTTCTTGGCACACAAACACAATTTCTCTTGTGAGACGAATAACGACGTATGGTCTTTTTACGATTGACATTCAATTAACGGAAAGAACGATACTTTTTTTTTCTTTCAAATTTATGAATATTTTAATCAAACAGAAAGGAGAAGCGACCAACTAACTTTAAATATTTGATTCGATGAGATTAAACTGATGTTTTTCTTTTAACAACCGTTATTCAATGTTAAATAAACAATTATTAAATAGAATTTCTAATGAGAATGTTTAGAGGATATTCACTCGGGAGAAATAATAGGTTTTTTTTTTCTTCTACATTGACATCGATCAAGAATTAATAGAAATGGAGGAGAAAAATGAATATTTCTTCAAATAGAAACACATATCGAATCTCATCAAAATGCTTTCTGTTGGCAATGAAAGACATATGTTTCTCATCAACATTTTCTTTTCAATGTTCTTACTTGATTTAACTGAGTAACTGTTCGTACGGCATCGATCCATTTGACTTTCGATGATGATGACACAGATAAATCTGTTTGTTCGTGATCATTTGCTAGTGAATTGTCTTCTGCATTGATTTGACGTGTTAAAATCGGAGTTTTCCTACTAATTGAATAATGATGATTATGATAATCTCTTTCAGAACGAATTGCATTCGGACTATTTGGACTAGAAGATAAAATAAAACAAACAAATCAATTCAATTGAATTTCCGTTAGTAAATCTCTTCATTGAATAATTCATTAGAATAGGAAAGAAAAAGAAATCTTTTGTTAGCTATTTGATTGGTATCAACGAAAGACAAAGTTCATCGTTTGAATTCGGTTGTTTTTTCGGAAATAAATCAAAAATTTTGTCGCAATTAACGTCTTGTCTATAGATCCGGATTGTGATTTCTTTCTTTCTTCGTCTGAGTCAATCGTTTAATGTAGAAAAAAAATTCTTTATTGACTTTCTTACTAAAGAAAGCAAATGCCAATAGTCATCTATTTGATTATCTAGATTTTTTTCCTGTTTAACTTAGAAATCAATTTAACTGTTAAAAGTCAGTAGTTTTTCTTTTCTTAAAAAGAAAGTCAATTAAATAAAAATTAAAAAAAAAAAACTTCTTTTGTAAATTAAATATTTCGCAACTGCTCGGTCGTTTTTCTTTTTCTCGTCTGGTTACTCAAAATAATAAATGATAAAATAGCACGTTGATTCACTCACAGAAATTTTTTAACGGATTGCATGACATTTTTATACCATAAGACTACGGATGCGAGATCAAATTGTTCATCTATGTTTGAATATCTATCTGAATAATAACCGGGAATGCCTTGAAAAGGACCAGTTGATGATGAATCGTCGTCGTCATCATCATCATCATCATCTTCGTCTGATCTTGTATCTTGAGAATCGGTTTGATTTGTATTTTTGTTTGAAACTCGAGGTAACCGTTGTGTTGAAACGGATGTTCGAGGTGATAAAGGAATAGTTCGATTTCTGAAAGCATAATTGTTTTGTCTGTGAGCATAGGATTGATATTGATTAGTTCGTTGTTTTAAAGCTAATAGTTTCTCGTGTATTTGTTGATCAATCGATTGATTGGAATGATTTTGTGATGTTTGTTGTTTGGCAAGATAAGTTGGATAATTATATTCATTTGTGTATTGTTGTTGTGGAACATCGACATAATTCATTTGTCCACTCGAATGATATGGATTGTGATAAAATGAATTATCGTTTGATTGATGATTGAGATCGTCGTCGTCGTCATCCGACGAGAAATGTTCTCGTTGTTTTTGTTGACGAAAAGTCGATGTCGATGGTCCAGTTGAATGACGAGAAACAAACGAAGATGGAGCATTGGCAATTGCATCACGCAACCATCCGAACATGATGCCGAACAAGAACGAGAATTCTTATTAACACGCTTTTTGTCTTCGTTCTTCAGTGTTAGAAATATACATGCAACAAAATGGCTGAGATTTTCTTCGCACGATTCAACGATGTTGTTGCTGGTGCTGGTGCATTCTCGTCATTATCATCGTCCTGTATCCTGTCCTCTGTCCTCCAGGCAGTTCCAACGAAGAGGAGAAGAAGAAGAAGAAGAAGGAGGAGAAAGAGATGAAGGATGAGAACGCGAGAATGTGTATTTGCTCATTAATAAATTACAAAAACGACATTGATTTTTCTTCGCATTTTTTTTCTTCTTTTTTTTCTCTGTCTGTCTCTCTCTCTCTCGCTTTTCTTTCTTCACTTTGTTCGACGAGGATGTTGTTTGTTAAGTCTTTTTCTTTTTCGCTTTCTTTTACTTTCCGCTTTTTCCATCTTTTGCTTCTTCTGTTTCTTCTCTTGTTTTTGCCATTCGATTGAAATGTAATAGATAAAAATACGCAGACATCAGTCTTAGATTTGTTAATATGACCGGTTCCTTTCTTTCTTTTTCGACTCTCTCGTTCAAACTATTGCTTCTCCGTAATAAAACGACGTTTCTTCTTTTATCGTTATTCATTAATCGATCGAAGGAAAAGAAAAATTTACAAGGTGTTTCTTGTTAAAAATAGGAAATGTTCATCAATTATCGTTTTACTATTCTGAAGAGAGATGATAAAAAAAACACGTTGTTTTTTTCTAACAATGCCGTGCGAGGCGTTACCTCTCATCATCAAAGCAACGTTCTTTTTTTTTCTCTGGAAAAATAAATTTGCATTGTCATATAAATCATCAATTTCTGTATATCAATGCGTGTTTTGTGTCTCTCTTCTCGAACGATCAATTAAAACTGTTTGTCTATGCAGAACAGCAAATCGACAATGATGAGAGGAAAAAAAATAAAAGAAAAGTTCATTGTCATCGGTTTTCTACGTGACGATTATCGTTGTAGACATTCGAGAGTTTCATCGAATTATATTCAATTGTCAATGTTAACTCAAGCAGATAAGCACACAAATAAAAACACAACGATCTCATTCACTTTGTCTTTGATAAACAAATTTACAGAAAAGATTTTTTTTGTCGACGACGACGAAAAAGAAAAAGAAGAAGAAAAAACGTCAATATTTGGAAGCAAAAGAAAAATGTTAAAGATGTCGATTATAATTTCTAATTGAACTATTCGTAAGTAGATCTAAATAAAACTGATTGAGTATCGTCTTTCTTTTCTATTTCAAGTCGTGCTTGACATAATTTAATTATTTATTTCATATTTATCAGTTATTTTCACAGTAACAACTTGCTTTCAACATCAATTCTTTTTCTTCTTTTTCTTTCGCACAACTCAAAATCATTCACCAGGGAAAAAACCGAATGAATCACAACGAGATTCTCATGCGACTAAACAAACACATGCATATTCATGGGCACATTTTCTCTCTCTCTCTCGATACAAATGTTAAATATCCTATTAGTTTCTATTTACCTGTGATTATAATTGACATGTGTTGATTTACGTTGTTGATTCATCGATGACGTCGAATTCGGTTTGGTTAATGAAAATGATTTTTGTAATTGAATTTGTCGAATATTTTCAATTGACTTTGGTATTGAATGATAGTCACGAATAACTGGTTGAACTAAAGCCAATGGTTTCTTTGATGATGATGAATGAGAGAGAATTTTATTTTCATTATTTCCTTGTTCGATATTTGTCTGGGACATAGAAAGTCTTCGACGAGTTTGACAACGAACAGAATTTGATGAAGTAATTCGATATGCACTCTTATCTAATACTTGCAAATCAACGAGTTTACACAAAGCTCAATTCGAATTACCCAAACAACCAAAACAAAAAAGAGACTTACGTTGAGAATATGAATGATGAGTCAAGTCTTGATCATCACGACGAAACTAAACAATAGTAATAATAATCATTTATTTATTTATATGATTTTATTTGAAATTTATTCCGAAGGAGTTCTCTTTGTCGTTTATTTTTAAATCAAAAATTGTAGTATCTAATATTCTATCAAGAAAAAAAGCTAATGAAACTATTTGATGTCAATAAAAAAAAAAGAAGATTAATTTCAATTTAATCGATCTTCTCACAACTAAATCTAATTTTACAAGGAAAAGAAAACTTACCTCGACGAGAGAAAGAAAAATAAAAAAAATTTAGTCATGCCTGTGAATTGTATGTTGAGCTTTTCTCTTTAAATAAAAAGGTTTTCTTGTAATTTATAGTGCCTAATCAAATATTTAATTAAGTCTTCGAGTTAAAAAGATCTTTTCTAGATAAGAATCTCAAAAAATAGAAGTTTTTTGCTTTTCCTTTCGAGACGAGAATCAATAGACATATCATTAAAAAACGCAAATAAATCATTATAAAAATAGCGATTGTCTTTTTTTCTTTTCTGAGAAAAAAAAAGAATGTATTTGAAGAGAACGAGAGGAAAAACAGTCTTTGCATTTGATAAAGTTTTGTGATGATCTGATGTCAATGATAAATGTGCGTGTTACCTGTCGTTGAAGGTGCATTGTATCGAATGAATTAATTCCATTGACTCGATCATCTTGTGAGAACTTAATCTATTATGATTAAAAACAAGCAGATATTTGATTTGTTATTAAAGAAGAAGAGAAATAAAAAGGAGAAAAATGAAAATCTCCTGAGATTAACAACGAGACGGGCAAAAAAAAACGAAGAGGAACGATTCGTCGGTTATGAATACAAATCTAATGTCATATTGTTGGTCATGAGATTATATCAGTAGATTCTTGAAAAATATCGATGAAACGAACATTAGAATTTGTTTGTCTAGATATTCTTCTCCTTTTCCTGTTCTCTAACCAAAAAGTAATGATTAACTTGAAAAGATTACTCATTTTAGATTTCTAATGAATAGTTTATTCTTTCGAGAAATCTGTTGATCTATTAACGTATTCTCTCTTAAATTTCATTCGAAAAAGAAAATAATCTCAAGAGAAAACAAAAAAGACAAATGGCTTTTGTCATCGTAACCTTTTCATTGAGAATTGCCGTGAATATTGGTAAATTATCGGTTAATTCTTTCGATTCTTGTTCAGTTAAATCGCACGGATATTCGATCGATGTTCGAATTAATAATAAATGTTTATCAACGATATCTTTATCATTCATAATTAATTTCGAATTTAGACTTATCCAACGTTCGTATTCTTGACAATTAAGTTCATCAAAATCCAAATTTAAACGACAGAAACTTAATAATTTATCGGACAGTTGATCATGTTCCCATAATTGAATTTCAATTTGTTGTTGAAGATTCGGTAGATCACTTTGAATTAGACAAAAAACAAACGGTCAAATATTTGTCACCAACTGCGTATTCAGTTGATTTCCAATAGAAAATAACAAAACTCTTGTGATTCTTCGTGTTGACTATTGAATCGTCTGTCAAAATCAAAGGAAATTCATCGTTATTCACTCGACGGAACTGACAAACGGAGGTGGTCTCTTTCTTTAATAACAACATAATCGAAGTCCTAAGAATCAGTTTTAGTTTTTGACTTACAAGAAAAATTCTTCTTCCCATTTCGGTTGTTGACCTTGAATATGATTTGTTTTCGATTTGACATTTTGAATTTGAACGACAATATAATACGAACATTCGCCTTTACAAAACAAAGAACAAATTCGTTTTTTTTTCCTTTAGAAATCAAACGAACTATTTCCATCGAATATATTTCCAGATCGAATTAAAACACAGAGAAGAACAGACGATGACAATGTTGGCGAAGACATTAACAAGACTGTTTTTTTTTTCGGTTTGTCTCACAAAAGAAAAATCTCAATTTTCCAAAGTTCTTTCGAGTTTCTTCTTCGGTCAGATTAGGAACAGATTTGTTCTTAAAAGATGAGATGTTCGCCGGTTTTCTTCTCGTTTCTTTTTCCTTTATAATTACGCTTCATCAGCAAGATAAGAAAACGGATCAATTTCATCTCGTGCAAAACACACCCTCAACTGCAAAATTTCAATTTCGAATTCGTACTCAATTCAATTTTATTCGAAATCGAAAACAACACGATTGAAATTTAATTTTCGATCGTTGTGATTCGAATAGAAAACGATGTTGCAAATGAAATCTTACAGATTTAAGCGCAAATCATCGATCTAATACAAATCTTTCTCTTTGAAAAACATGAGAACATGATTATTTCCTTTGCAAACCTACTCTTATCTCCACTAAATTATAGATAATCTTCTTCTAATCTCTACCCACACGTACCTATCGAATTTTATTTCGCTTATAAAGAGAATAGAATAGAGCTTTGCGTCATTTTTTGAGAAAAACTTTTCTTCTGAAGGTACATTTTTATTCGCAAATAATTATAGTCTATTTCTATAAATAATTATGATGGTAAACTTGACAGACACTCAACTAGAACGTATAATATTCTATCGATTTGACTATCGAGGCGTCAATCTTGAGGGATTTATTCAAGTTTATAACAACAAATATATACGAAATATTTTATTAACTTGAATAAGAAATAAATTATAATTCCGAGATGAATTCGATATGTACAAAAAGAAAGAGAAGTCGAATTTTAGTTCGTTCGTTGTTGTGCTAAAGCTAATTTAGCATAAATTCCTTCTAATTGTAGAAGTTGTTGATGATTTCCCTTAAAAACAAAAGGAAAAAGTATTTATTTTTGTTTGAAAATACGACGAACTTGTTCTTTAATTTTTCCTCTGTCAACAACGGCAATTTTTTCTGAATTTTGAATCGTTGTCAATCGATGTGCAATCGTCAGACACGTTCGTCCCGATCGTGCATTGTCAAGAGCTGTTTGAACGACTTTTTCGCTTTTATTATCCAACGCCGACGTTGCTTCGTCGAGCAGAAGAATTTTCGGCGAACGAATTAATGCTCGTGCAATTGCAACTTTTCAAAAGACAAAAAACCAAATTTCAACAAAAACAAATCAGAAGAAGAAGAAATATCACTTCGTTGTTTTTGTCCTCCAGATAGTTGACTTCCTTTAGCTCCGCATAACGTTTGATAACCACTTGGCAATGAAATAATCAGCTCGTGAATATTGGCCATTCGTGCCGCTTTTTCAATATCTTCTTGAGAAACTTCTTTGGAATTGTTTCCATAAGCAATATTATCACGAATCGAAAGATTGAAAAGAATCGGTTCTTGTTGAACGAGACCCATGATCGAACGAAGCCATTCGATATTCAGAATTTTGATATCATGACCATCGAGCAAAACTTTGCCTTTGATTGGATCGTAGAATCTTTGTAAAAGAGCAATTGAGGTCGATTTGCCGCTTCCTGATGGACCAACGAAAGCGGTTGTTTCACCAGATCGACATGTCACCGAGAAATCTTTTAAAATCCGAAGTGTCGGACGACTTGGATATCGAAAACGAACATCACGAAATTCAATATCTCCAATAACATCTTTCAAAATAATTCCCGATGAATCATGAGGATCGATTTGCGATTGTCTTTTATTTAATTTAATAATTCTCAATGCCGCTTTTTTGCCTTTCGAATAATCAGGTATCATGGCCATCGATCGGCCAACAGCTAACATTGCAAAAGTTATCACAGCAAACACTCTAATATTCACTAGTTTCGATTTGAAAACAAAAACAATTCATTCGATTTTACCGAAAAACTTGATCGAATTCCATTTCTTTGTCTTCAACTAATTTACTTCCGTAGCCGAAATTTGCACTATGAAGAAAATACATCAATGAATTAGCTATTCCTGCGCCGATAGCAATCAAATGAACGTCACATAATCGTTTTCTATTAGAAAGAAAGAGAAGAAACGAGAATTGATTTATAACTGACGATGATAGACAACGAACTTAAAATCTTGATTAAATGCATTTTCATAAAGATCAATAAAATGTTTTTCTTGATGAAGTGAAACAACGGTACGAATTTGTTCAATTGCTTGAGTTGCATGCTAAATACGTGGAATTCAATTTTTCGAAATAGAAAATCGAACTGAGTTTCACCTGTCCACCTTGTTCAGTAAAAGAACCGTTTTTTTTCGATTCATCAGCTTTGCCTTGTTTTTGTCCTTGCATTTTGCCAGAAAACATCATCAACGGAATAAAACAAAGAAGAATAAACGATAATTTCCATCCAGCTGAAAATGAAATGGCTAAAGCGGTGATCATTGCACTTAAAGCTTGTAAAATAATTCCAATTCGAACGCCAGTTAAACCCTTGATTGCTGCAGCATCCGATGATAAACGTGTAACAAGTGCGCCAACTGAATTGTTTTCATAATCGAAATAGGCCATTTCTTGTCTGAGCATAGCTGAAAATGTTAATTTTCTCATTCGAATTGTTAATTCTTCTCCTGATTTAGCAAAACCAACTGAACTTAGGAATTGTGTAACACCGCCACCAAATCCAATTAGAAAGATCATTCCAGCGTAGAGACTTGTCAAACGTTTTTGTTCATTTAAATCTGGTTCAGCAAATAAACCGTAGATTTTCGCAAAGAAAAGCGCAAATAACGGTTGAATAGCTCCGTAGATAAGACTACTGATAGCACCTAACACAATCCAACGCCATTCAGGCGAATTCAATTTCAGAATTCGAAAGAGAAATGGTGTTCGAAATCGTTTCTTTTTCTTTGATGAATCATTTGGATCGATTTCATCGAGAACATCATCGTCGTCAATTTCATCGATTTCATCACTTGTCGTACTCGTTGTTTTCGAAAAACTACGACGACCTTCAATTAAAAATCAAAATTCACATCTCATTGTTGAATTTCTTTTTTTGTCCCACCTGATGATCTTTGTCGAACAAGTTCTTTTTCTTCTTCATCATCGTCATCTTCTTTGTCACTATCAGCGTGTTCTTCTTTTTCTTTTTGAGTTTGAGCTGTAACTAATTCGTAATAAAGACCTTTCTGTTGCATTAACTCTTCATGAGTTCCATATTCAGTAACATGTCCACGTTCAAATCCAATAATTAAATCGGCATTTCGAATTGTACTTAAACGATGAGCAATGACGATGGTTGTTCGACCTTCTTTTGCTCGATCTAATGCATCTTGAACAACACGTTCACTTGTGTTATCTTTAAGAAAAAAAAACGATTTATTTCATTTTCAAATTTGTTTCCTTTGATTAAAAACGAACCGAGTGCACTGGTTGCTTCGTCTAATAAAAGAATCTTTGGATTTGATATCAATGCTCGTGCAATTGCAACTAAAAACTTTCGTTTTAATCAGATTCATTTCATTGAAGAAAAGAACGAACTTCGTTGTTTTTGTCCTCCGCTTAATTTGTCTCCTGAAGATGTTTTATAATTCTACAATGAGAGAGAAAAAGAGAAAGTTGTTAAACTGAAAATAATTGAATGTGAATACATCGGGAAGATCCATGATGAATTCATGAGCATTGGCCATTTTAGCTGCACGTTGAACTTCGTCATCGGTGGCGTCGCTTTTTCCAAAACGAATATTTTCCTCAATTGAACCGGTGAAGAGAATTGGTTCTTGACTAACAATTCCAATATGCGAACGTAGCCAAGCGACATTTAATGTTTTCAAATCTTTGCCATCGAGTAGAATTCGACCTCGATCAGGATCATAAAATCGTTGAATCAATTGAATCGTCGTACTTTTCCCACAACCAGATGCGCCAACTAACGCCACGGTTTTACCTGACGGAATTGTCAACGATAAATCATTGAGAATCTTAAAAAATCGAAAGAAAATTTCACTGAACAAGCAAATATTTTGAATTCTACTGAAGTTTCTTTTCGTGCTGGATAAGTAAAAGTCACATTGTCGAATTGAATATCTCCGATGATCGTCTCTGGTTTTTCACCTTCGTCGTTTGTTGCATCGATTTGAGTTTGCTAATTGAAATGAAAAATTCATTTGCGAATTTCGAACAAGAAAATCTCTTTTTGATTTTTATTCGACATACTCGATCGATGATTTCGAAAACATAATTTGCACTTCCAGCTGCTTCAGCAAAATTTTGAAAATTCGGAATAAATAGAGCCGTACTGAACGTTGCAACCTGTTTATTCAGTTACTTTTCTATTCAAATCAATTCTATTCAATCGAAACTCACCATACAACCAATAAATACCTAAACAATCGATCGTTTTTCACGATAAATTCTCGTTTTTTTCGTTGTTTAAACTTACAACAATGACAGTACCACCTGTATAATTTGCACAATCAGTTCGAACAAGTTCTGGGCCATACCTGAGAATTCAATACAGAGTTTTATTAGCAACACATTTATGAAATCAATACCAAAATGTAATTGTAAATGCGAGAAAAGTAAAGATTTGTGATAAACATTGACAAATTCCCATGAAAAAACCTTTTTTTAAACCCATTTTCTTCGCATCGATCAAATTGTTTGCAAATCTAAATTGAAAAATCCAACTCGATTTCTCTCAATGATCAAACTATTCACCGTTCTTCTTCTTTGGTTTGCCCTTGAAATGCAGTTACAGTTCGAATATTTTGCAAAACTTCTTGAGCAACCGCTGATGCTGATGCAAATGCTTGAATTTCTTTGATCGTATATTTCATAATTACCTTTTTATTCAAAAATCAAATCAATTGGAAACTATTTGTTTGTTTACTTTAATTGTGATATTGAAAAGAATAATAATAAATGGAGATATCGAGAGAAATACTAAAGTTAATTTCCATCCAGTGATCAGAGCGTAAATAACTGCGCCGATCATTCGAGCACAAAGTGATATAAAATCAGGAACTTTTTCACTTGAAATTTAGAATAAGAAAAACAAATAACAAAACAAAAACATCGAAGAGAAATACTTGATTCCATCTTTGATTTTGTCTAAATCTTCGATGAGACGATTACTCAATTCGCCGGCATTATGAACATCGAACCAGCCGATTTCTTGTCGTAGAATATTTCGAAAAAGACGATATCTAGAGAGAACAAAATCGATTTGTCTTCTCTCTCTCTCTCTCAAAAAAAAACAGAACCAACCTAATCCGTCGAACTTGTCTTTCAGCAGATATAATCCAGGTTGTCCAAGCAACCCAATAGAAAAATATACTCAGAAATCCCAATAAAACATAATATCTAATAATATCAAGAATAACATCATGCGGAGAATGAGCATCACTTGTATTTGTCGGTAAAGCAAAACTATTCAAACACAATTTGATTTTTTCTTTTTGTGGAGAAATGATTTTGAAATCCGTACCAATTATCGACATCATCGATGGCGATCGTCGATGCAGTGAGATTCAATTGTAATTTACCAAAATCAACTAAACTATTTGTGACTTTTCGATAGAGAAACAACATCGCAGGAAATAAAGCTACAAAATATTTCTCTATTCGAACAAAATTTGAGTTTTACAAACGAAAAAACATACCACCAGTGATGATCGCTGAAAAACAAATAGAAATTCATTGGTTTTTAATGAGAAAAATGAGAAAAATGAAACGAACCAGCAATACTGCCGATGATCATGAGAAATATATCGAGTTTATCGGCAAATCGATAGACTTGATGAAGTTTTAATCTGCGAGTTGAAGGTTTTTTTGATTTAGCTGAATTACCAAAGAACGGAAGTTTTGAAAGTAAACGAAATCGTTTTGATTGAACAGATGTTTCTTGAGTCATTTCAGCTACAACTGGAGGAACGCTCAAATTTGCTTTGATTTGTTCGATTTCATCGATTTCATCTAATTGCTCTTTCAATTCTTCTTCTTCTTCTTCTTGGAGAGATTCTTCATCAACTGAATTATCTCTTTCATCGTGTTCAAATGCTGGATTTGACATTTTTTTTCAAAAGTCAACGAACTTCACAAAATAAAAATAAAAAAAACAATCGAATCGCTTCAATTACATGTAACGATTATTATACAATGCGCATACCTTTCTTATCTCTATTAACCTTCGTCTTTAACTTGAAATCAAACAAAATATCTAGACGAGTGATGTATATATATATATACGCATACGATTCTATAGCCAATAGAGTATGTCATGTGTCTCTCGATCGACAAAGGATCGGTTATATTCGAAAAGTACTTTCGTTCTCTTCGAACGTTTGGCTAACAGAGATGAGATTGATGCATAGAAAGTGTACGTACATGCATGAACAATAAGGGCATTTACTCGCGTTCTTTCGCCCCGTCGTGTACTTCGATGCACTTTTATGAATAGAATTACGTTTTTATCGAGAAAATAAAAATAATCTTCGGTCTCGAGAAATCGAATATTTAAAATAAGAAAGTTTTAAAACAAAATAGGTATCTTTTCATTTGTTTTTTGAATTTGAAAAAAAGAAAAACAAAGTTAACGTTTCTATTGTTACTTTATTTCTTTTGACACAAAGTTAGAACGATTATGTT
>Ga0209930_1001491_pt1 | contig 36203 bp, 26 predicted proteins | sample ThiBiot_500_biof_2_FD_183948 | JGI IMG/M metagenome (GOLD analysis project Ga0209930, IMG submission 183948) | Wastewater bioreactor microbial communities from Cape Town, South Africa - Thiocy_cont_500_biof (SPAdes) | ecosystem: Engineered > Bioreactor > Thiocyanate-remediating >... | reverse complement strand
TATATTCGATGGATAATGTTAAAACAAAGATGATTTACAAGCTCTTTTTTTTCTGCGAAAAATACTGCACGTAGATTTCTGAAGAAACACAAAACGACAGTTCTTTTTTATTCTCTTTTTCTGTTTGGTCGACATCATTAGAATTTGTCTGAAGAAAACAAAAAAACAACGTGTGTTTGATTGAGTAAGTCGGAAGAAGAAAAAGAAAAGTTTAATACTCCACTGGTTACGTTTATGAATCCAAATAGAAAAAAAGTAACTTCAAATAATGTTTGCAAAATTTTTGGAAGACTCGACAAAAAGATCTGACAGTAAACGTGGCGGTGATGGAGCGGATGAATATTGTGTTATTCGTTGGTTGGATGGCACTGGTTTTGATGTTGTACATAAACGTACTATTAAACCATCATCGAATTCTTTGGCTGTCTTTGAAACTTGCACCGTTGATTTCGATGGTAAACCACGTAAAGGAACTGCGGTTCTAATAGGTTTGATTGAATTCTTGACGAAAAAGAACGAATATAATCACGTCGTTTTCGTTTTCTTTTGTGAAAAGGAAGCAAACAAGATTGTGACAAACATCACTACAATGTTGCTCCTAAACAAGCAGCTACACGTAAGAATTTCTTTCAAAATTAATAAAAACAAAAAAAAACGTAATATTTATCCTAGCTGTTAGTTCTAATTCGTCAAGATCAAGATCATCTCAATCGAATACGCGAGAATCAAATGCAACTGCTTCATCTATCATGGTTGATATGAAACGTGACTCTGGTTTGCATATCGAATTTATAGTTGTCTATGTGATGAATATGTGACTTCTTTTGTGTTTTTTTTTAGGAAAAACTAAAAATGAAAAAGAAGAAAAAGCTGTGCGTGATGCTGTTTTAGGTCAAATTTTAGATTTAATTCGTACGACTAAAGCTCCTGTTGATAGCAATGGTGAAAAACATATTAATATACAATGTTCATCATGCAGCGAGAAACCGATCGAAAGCGATCGATATAAATGTTTGAATTGCGGTGATATTAATTTTTGTGCAACATGTTTTGAAAGTCGTCGAGAAATGAAACAACATAAAAGTGGTCATGTTTATGTTCATTATAAATTTCCTGGTGAATTATTTAGTGAGCCCGTACGAGAAGATGAAGTAACCTATAGTAAATTCAGACAAAAATATGCTGATGAAGAACATGGTTCGATTAGTTGTGATGGTTGTGGAAAAGACGCAATTAAAGGTTTACGATTTAAATGTGATACATGTTCGAATTATGATTTATGTCAAGATTGTGTTGATAAAGGCAAAGAAACGAAATCACATAAAACAACACATCCATTGATTATTGTTGGACGTCGAGCTATTCATCAGATACGTATCGAAGATATTGAATTGACTGACAAACTTGGCGGAGGTGCGTTCGGTACGGTTTTTAAAGGCAAATGGCTGTCGAAAAAACGTACAGTTGCTTGTAAAGTTATTGATGTTTCACAAACAAAAGAAGCTGAAGTATTAGAACGAAGTTTTCTCAAAGAAATCGCTGCTTATGCTGAATTATCTGGTGCTTATATTTTGAAAACATACGGTTTTGCAGCAGCTCGACAAGGTCAAAATAAACAGTATATACTCGTTATGGAATATATGTCACGTGGTAGTCTAGCAAAAGTTGTTCAAGATGAAAGTGATGATTTATCCCTTCGACGACGATTAGACATGGCAAGAAATATTGCATCAGGCATACGAAAAATTCACGAACACGGTATGATACATCGTGACATTCGACCGGATAATATTCTTGTGAATGAAAATTATCTTGCCAAAATTGGTGATATGGGCATTGCACGTATGACAGATCCGTTGAAACAACATACACGTATCGGCTGTCAATCGTTTATGCCACCGGAATTTTATAAAGGTTCATATGATCAAAAATTAGATATATTTACATTTGGTTTAACATTGAATGTTCTATTTACATCGACGGAACATGCATTTCAACCGTTTGTTAACAATGATAAGATAGCTTTCAAAGAAAAAAGTCCGATCTTCGATGATTTAATATCACGATGCACAGCCTATGATCCTGATCGACGTCCGAATGCAATTGAAATTGAAAAAACATTCGATTTATATGCACAAGGTTTCAATGAAATTGTCATTAAAAAACATCCAAACTACAGAAAATTATCGAAAGATGATAAGGATAAAGTTTTCATGGCATTCTACGAACAATTTCATACGCCAGCACAAGAATTCATTCGTAAACAATTTCCATCTGAATTTCTCAATGATCCCGAAGAAATGGCTTGTGTCAAAGTCGATAAGGAAGCTGGCGAATGTATACGCATCGAATGTGGACAACAATAAAATATGAACATAATACACAAATCTGCTTTTGTTTTGTTTCCCTTAGATAGCCGCTTTTATCTTTTCTTTTCTTTTTCATTAAAATATTCTTTTTTTTGTGTGTCTTTTCCGATAGACATCAAAATGACTATTAAATATACAAGTTTATTTAATATTCTTTTTCAATAGAAAAAGCTTTTGAAAAAATGTATACTGAGTATACTCTTTCATTTTACCAAAATGAATGCTACTGTTCGTATGAACTGTGCGATCTTCGTTTGGATATTTAATATTGTTTGCAGCCAAATGATTTATCATTCATTGTCAATCTTATCCAATCCTGGTAATCGATATATTCCGAAGAATATTCCTGGACAATTTATTGAATGGTTTTTTGTCGATTCATGGCGAGCATGTGCACATGAATGTAATAAGAATGTTCTCTGTCGAATATTTGATTATGGTTCGATGCAAACCAATCAATGTCTTCTTTTTCAAGGTGACGCTGAGACTCTGGGCAATATTGTACCATCGGACATGCCTGAATCAATTGTTGGCACTCTACAAATATCATCATCGTTATTTACTGAATATGATCAACCATGTGTATCAATTTGTAAGGAAACTCGTTATTTAATTTGTAGTGCCAGTCAAACTTGTACATGTACATCAAATATGTATTGGAATCCGACAGTTCTTATGTGTTTACCGCAAATGACCTATGAAGGTGCACCTTGTGATCCAAATTTAAATATGTGCCGTGAAGATCTTGGTTTTCATTGTTTAATACCAAACGTATGCAGCAGCAGTAATAATAGTGATCCAGATACTACACCTACTTCAATTAGTAATGTTATTGCTGATTCAAGTACGATTATCGAAGGTAGTTCGTGGAATGGTTTGGAGTATCCATTTGGACTTGCCTATTATAAAACAGACGACATTGAATCTCTAATTGTTGTTGAAGGTTCAAAAAATGAAATTATTCTTATATCAAATATTCATTCAGTCAATAAAACTGCAAGTGTACTTGTTCGTAATTGGACAAATGATGATAGTTTAATTGCGCCCGATTATCTTTTTCTCGATACAAATAATCAAAACAATTTATATGTTGTTGATGCTGGAGGTAGTCGAGTTCTTCTATTTACAGCAATGCAATTTATTTCTCCATTACCGAAACAAGTTGCTGGTGATATTACAAATTCGGGTGATTATTTAAGTCGACTTGATTCACCAGGTGGAGTAGCTGTAGACAGCCAACAAAATGTCTACGTAGCTGATACGTACAATCATCGTATTATGCTTTGGCAACCAGATGCCGAAATGGGTATACAGATTACAGGCACAGGCACGGAAGGTAGCGGTCCAACAGAACTCAATTATCCGACTGGCGTTTTTCTTGATGATTCAAATGCATTGTTATACGTTGTCGATAGTAACAATCATCGAATTCAATTATATAATTTAACGGGCAGCCCACCGTTAAGTGGAACGACTGTTGCCGGAGGAAATGACAATGGAAATGGAAATAATCAACTTGATCAACCATCAGATGTTTGGGTTTCGAAAAAAAATGGAGCTATCTACATTGCAGATACGAGTAATCATCGTATTCAATGTTGGATGCCTGGCGCTACAGAAGGCACAACTATCGTTCCTGTAGGTCAAGTATCGTCACCACTTGGTTTAGTACTCAATCAAAATGAAACTCGAGTTTATGTTAGTTCGGCTGGTACTACGCGAGTACAATGGTTTGATATTGATTAGAAAACAGAAACTCTGAAAATTTCCTCATTCTCTATTCAAGTTTTGATAATCGAACAATAGTTTGTGTTAAATAATAATCACCAAATGATAAAGCAACATCGAATGGTCTCGATGGATACGGACCTAATGTTCCATTAGCCATGATAGCTGGCAGTTTATAATTCGGATTACCGGAAATTAAAAATCGTGATGTTGTTAATTGATCAACAATTGTTTTTGCACCTGTTAGAAAACGATTTTTAATTTCTGAATCATTGACATATTGAGACAATTCGACGAGAGCACTTGCGAAAATTGCTCCAGCTGATGTATCTCGAGGTTGATAGGGAATTGTTGAATTATACGGTGCATCTAAATCCCAATAAGGAACATAATCTGTACTCTTCGATAAACGTGTTAAATAATAACTAGCAGCTCCAATAGCTTTGTCTAAAAAAGGCTGATAACGACTATAACGATACGACATCGTAAAACCGTAAACAGCCCATGCTTGACCACGAGACCATGTCGACCAATTTGCATAGCCCTGTCCCGTTCCTTTGAACATAACATTGCCATTCGTTTCATTATATACAACAACATGATAAGTACTATTGTCTGATCGAAAATGTTCGTACATTGTTCGATTAGCATGTTGCCAAGCAATATCAAATAATGTTTGATTCTTTGCTAAAATACTACCTTCAAATAATAATTCTAAATTCATCATATTATCAATAATAACAACATAACCAGTTGGTGTATCATGTGAACGTATACATCGAACAATAGGCGAATATCGAGTTGCTAATGAATGAGCACCCGTTATGATAATTTGATCGTAACCTTGCATTTTTAATAGACGATAACCATTACCAAAACCGCACATTATAACAAAACCAACGTCATGAGTATTGGTTATATTAGCAAATGGAGCGGTTGGTTCAGTTACATCGGTAGCCATTTGAAATGTTTGTAAACTAGACGTATATTCAAATAAATTCCAAAGTACACCAGGAAAAAAACCACTTGTCCAACCTGTAACTGCTGTTGTTGTATCCCAAAATTCATGAAATGGTGATCCATCCGATGGATAGTATCGATGTGAATCATTTAGAAATTGAGAATAAATAATTGAATATTGATTAAATGCGTAAGTCATTACATCTCTATAACTCGCAGCGCAATTGCATACCAGCAACAGGTTGATAACAAGGTGCAACGAAGATACCATGTTTCTATGATAAAACAACAGAATGAAATGTAAGAACAAGAGTGGTCATGTAACTTATATGTCAAAACAGAACATTGGTTTGTAATGACGCTTTCTCTGATTAAAAAAACGAATAAACATTGTATTATGTTTACTTAGAACATAGTGAGCTTCATTGAATTGATTACTCTTTCAAATATTAAATTCAGGAATATGAAATCTCATTTCATTCACTATTCAATAGAATCGAACATGCATACGAGTAGTCATCATTATAGTCGCCGCCGTCGTCATCGTCATTCCAAAACTAAACATAAACGACCAGGAACTGTAATCCGTATAGATCTTAAGACATCATCTATATCTGTATTAACAAAAAAAAAGAAAATTTATCCAAATCAACAATCATTTCTACTTACAAATACAAAATCGAATGAGAGTACAACACTCTCAAGTTCAGTATTAAATTCAGAATTCATTTCCCATAAAAACAGTGCTGCTGATGATTATCATCGAAAAACAGAAAAGAGAAAGTACAAGTAAGTTATCATTTTTTGAAGAAATAAATCTGTTATGCATACTATTTCTAGATATTCACGTCGACGATGTTTCTGTTGTTTTTGTTGCCTACTGACATTAATCATTATTTGTGCTCTTCTTACAATTTTATTAATTCTTCTACTCAAACCAAACTCAATAGCTAGAAACCAAAGTAAACAAGAACTGCATAATGCATTTTTATGTAAACAATAAAAATGACACTTATATGTTTACTCTATAGATAAAACAGTAGTCTTACGATGGAATAAAGCAGGTCTTCTCATATCAGGTACTGTAGGTATACCAGGTGCAGCAAGCAATCAATTGGAGCATCCTTACGATGTCAGCGTTGATTATATGAACAACATATTTGTAGCTGATACTAGTAATCATCGAATTCAAAAGTTCCGATTCGGAAATACAATAGGGCAAACCATAGCTGGTAATGGAACTTGCGGAACAATTCCGTATCAACTATGTAGACCGTCACAAATGCTACTTAACTCAAATCAAGATCTATTCATAGCACAATATGGTTATCATGATGTTCTATTGTGGCCAAATGGAGGCAATAAAAGTTCACGAATTGCAGGAACAGGTCATAAAAATCTTTCAATAACTAGCTCTCAAAATACGAATTTTTCTTGAATGTTCTAGGTACTTCTGGAGCTAATATGACTCAATTACGCAATCCATGTGGTTTAGCTGTTGATCCTATAACAGATACACTCTATATAGGAGATCTCAATAATGATCGAATAGTCTCATATGCAAAAAATGCGAATTCTAGTACGTTGATCTTTGGTGGTCAAGGTCGAGGTGTAAATAGAACACAATTATCTGGACCAGCAGGCATCTATTTTGATTTCATTTCAAATAGTTTATATATTGCCAATTATTACGGTCAAAGTATTGTTCGCTATGTATTGGGTGCAAATCAATCAACTCTTTTCACGGGTAATAGCAACGGTAGTTTCGGTTCAGGTGAATCTGAATTAAAAACCCCACTGAAAGTTATATTAGATCCCATGGGTAATATATATGTTGCTGATGGAGATAATCATCGTGTACAATTTTATCCTCCAGATCAGATGAATGGAACAACAATTCTTGGTACAACGAATGTGTCTGGTACAGATCCTTCTCTTCTAAATAGACCTCGATCAATAGCCTTCGATAATCAATTGAATTTATATGTCGTCGAAGAAGACAATCATCGAGTTCAAAAATTTTTACGTTATTAAATAAAAAAAATACTTCTTTTATAAACATTGTTCGATGAATAATAGATATTGGATACTCAAACTATCAAACGTGTAAATAGCAATAAAAATCTTACAGATTACTTCATAGAAATATGAAGCGCCCTCTTTTGGTTTCGTAATAGCATTTGCTTTGTGTTTGGTGGAATGAAATGGGAAGTTTCTCATCGTTATCAATCGATGACGGTAATGGTAATAATCCCACTCGTAATGATAGGACTGGATCAAAAGATAATCTTTGCCTATTTAAACCAATTCGATAATATGAGATTCTATATAAAAAAAAATGTGCTTCGTCTACAGATTTATTCTTACTATTCTTTTCACTGAGTATATTTTACATGCAAACGAGATCGATCCTTATGAATATTTACAATCATATGGATATGCAACTGAAGAAAATACTGACCATGGTATATTATCATTATCTGCAGATAAGAAAAAAGAAGCAAAGGAAAATATGATTAAAGCTTATCAAAGATTCAGAGGTCTCAAAGTTACAGGTGTACTTGATGCTGAAACCAATGTATCAATGACGCGATTACGATGTGATATTGGTGATACCGCATTAAGTAAACAACGATCATCAATTAATTCTCCTGCACAGTATCTTTGGGATAAAAAATTGCGAACCTATCGTATTGGATCGTTTGCTTCATACGAACAAATGTCACGTTTGAAACAAGAATCAATTATTGATGATGCATTTCATGAATGGTCGAAACATGTTCCATTGATATTCGAAAAAGCTTGTGAAGTATGTTCAGCTGATATTGTCGTTGATTTTGTTGATGACGAATCGGGTAAACATTATGATAATAATCAAATAGCTCGTTTTAAACCGACATCACTTGCACATGCATCATATCCAATGGACTCATATCCGGCATATGTTCATTTGAATAAGAAAATTTTATTTACCGACAGGTAATTAGATATATTTATTTTTTTTGTCGTTTTCAAGAGATATCGTTTAGTTTTAATTCAACATCTTCTCCAAATTTGTTTCATACTATTTTACATGAAATTGGTCATACACTTGGACTTGAACATGTGCCAGGAGATACTAATTCAGTTATGTATCCTGATTATCATGTTTCAGCTTTGAATAGAACAAGAAAAGATTACTTATCGACAGTTGATCAAGGGTATATTCAAATACGATATGGAAAACGAGAAACAAGCATCATTAATTCATGTTCACGATGGTCAACAAAACCTGAATATTTGAGTATTAATGCGAGAAATTCAATGGATTTCTTTTTAAAAGATTTTATTCGTAAACATCGTCAATGGCGATCGATTGCATTTGACCGTATTCGTCAAAGTCAAAGTCAAATGCTTAATAAATTACCAGACTCTAAACAATCATCGAATGCAAACAATAAGAAATTAAAAATCAGTGGTCGTTTGATTGAAAATGAACTGCAAGATATTCAAGTGATCTTCTTTGATGAATCTGATAATCTCTACGTATCAGATTATTCATCGAACAGTGTTTTAAAATACGAATTAATCAAAAATAAACCAGTGAAAAAAACAATTGTTGCAGAAAATCTCAATGCACCACGTGCAATCTATGTTACAAATGATGGTATTATGCTCTATGTTGTCGATAGTAAAGGTGTTCATCGATTTAAACTCGATCGAGATGATGGCAATATCGGTGCAGCTACACTTCTTTTTCAACTAAGATCATCATCAGAAATTTACAATATGGTTGTTGATGAAACAGATTTTCAAACAATTTATTTGTATGATATATCACGACAAAGAATTGAACAATGTCGTGCAGAAATAAATACATGGAATTGTAAGAAAATAATTCAAGTAACAAGTATGATGACTTTGTTTCTGTCCTTTTTGCATTCATTTTTATTTGTATTTCATAGACAATGATTATAGTCTAATTAAACAATCGACAATGTTAATTGATCATGAAGGAAATCTTCTATTTATTGATGAATCTGGCTCGACAATTGTCTTATATAAACATGTGAGAAGTGCATGTTTGGATAAAAGTACGGCAAAAGCAAAGCCCAAAAAACCATCAACAGTTCCTCGTGTAATCAAAACAAAAAAAACACAAAAAAAACAAACAAGTTTAACTCCAATACAACAAACAATTTTACCCAAAAATAAAGTTCTTAATAATACAATTTTCATTCTTGAATGTAAAGAAACAATTAAAGTCTTGAATTCAACTATGCATACTGTTGATTACAATGGTAATAATCAACAAAAATGGGTATTCATCCAACAATCGGATGGTACTTATCTCATTAGAAATCTTGCATCACCATTTGTTTTAACTCCTGATCGTCATAGCAATCGAATCTATATGAATTATTATATTAAAAATAGAAGTTTACAAAAATGGAAATTATTACAACAAAATGATGGCAGTTATATAATTGAAAATGCTTTGTATAAACGTGTGCTTACATCGAGCGTAAATGATACCATACGATTAAATGTTATCGATACGACAGATAATCAAAAATGGTTTTTTCAAATGCCGAGTGTTTTTCCTTATGATAATATGATAGCAATTCTACGAAGTAAACAAACTAATCAAGTACTTGGATCGGGCATTAACCGACATGTTTATTCACACGATTACAAAGGTGATAATAATCAAAAATGGATATTTCATCAACAACATGATGGCAGTTATGCAATAAGAAATCTCGATACATCATATCTACTCGATGTTAATCAAAATACATTGTGGACAGAAACTTTTCCTAATGGTCAAAAACAACAAAAATGGTTTGTTAATCGACAAGCAGATGGTAGTTATCGATTGGAAAATTCTGTGTATAAAAATATTCTCAGTACGGATCCATTTTGGTTTTTTCAACAACCAAGTTTACAACCGTATCATTCAATGATTGTTTCAATTCGAAATAAGAAAACTAATCGAGTTTTAACGAATTATTATGATAAAAGTTTGCATATGTTCGATTACAATGGAGATACATATCAAAAATGGAAATTTAGTCAATGCGATGACGATGAATATTTTGTCATCGAAAATATTAAAACAGGTTTCGTACTTGATGCTGATAATTCGTATGCATATGCTCTTGAATTTAATGAAAGCTATCGACAAAAATGGAAAGCAATTCGACAAAATGATGGTAGTTATGTACTTCAAAATTATATGAATTCCTATGCACTTGGTTCAAGTAGTCATTCCAATGCTTATCCTCAACCCGGAAATAATAATGATTATCAAAAATGGTTTTTTGAATCGATCTAAAAGTTTTTTGCTTTTGTTTTTGTTTGATTTTAAACATGAAAAGAATCACGTTTTTTGTTTCTTTACCTGTCTTTTGTTCGAAAATGAAACAATTTCTCTGGCATGTGAATAGAAATTGTTGTCACTCAGTTAATTTCAAATTTATTCTTATATGGTGCATATTAAGTATTTTTATCACTGGTTTCATTCTAATAAATGAAAATTTAAATAAACATAAACATTTAAAAATCAATCTCCAATGTCCAGTGATTTTGATGTTGTACTTAATTATTACAATGAAAATATCACATTTGTTGCACAATTTATTCGAAATCTTCGAAATATATCGATTTTTAATAAATTTCATTTGCGTATAATTGTTTACAATAAAAATACAAACATCACCGTCAAATATTTGCGAACAGTACTTCAAGTAGATCGTGTCTATCAATTACTCAATATTGGACGAGAAAGTGATAGTTATTTGTATCATATTATTAACAATTATGATCGACTTACAAATCATATATTCTTCAGTCAAGCTGGTGCTCAAGGTTTTACTGGTGAAAAACTAGAGAGTTGGTTTATTGATCGATTAGAAAAGCAATTCAATCAATCAGTTGGATATATGCCGATGATCGATACAAATTCAATGGCAATATTTGATTGTGGAGAAGGACGCAATGAAAATGTCAAACAATTTGGGCAACTATGGGGAATTATTGAACAGACCCTATGTCCTCCAATAAAACAAGCTGTAACGATTGATAATCGAACATATAATTAACTTGTCTGTAAGTTACTTTTTTATAGGTATTCTTTCGAGGACAATTTATTGTCAGTGCTAAACGAATTCGTATTCGGCCATTAAAAATCTATCAATATATTAGTGCCATTCTTCGAGTAATAAAAACTGAATCTTTTTTCTCAAACAATTCTATTTTCTGTGTAGGCTAATCAATCTCATTGGATTCATAGTGCTCAGTCAACACCGATGAATCCACAATTTGGCCATGTTGTCGAGCGTTTATGGACAACATTATTTAATTGCACACATCCTGATATCTTCGCGCGCTGTGCTCAACAACAATGCGCATGTTTTGATTGATGTTTGTTTGATGTAAGAAAAAAAAAACTTCAAGAACAAATGCAACTATACGATCGTTAATTCAATAAAGAAAGAACTTTTATATTTGTATTCTGTCATGCGAAATAAATGAATATAATTGTGTTGATGCATGCAAGTTTTCTTTCTAAGATTAAACATTACATTATGATTACAATATAGAGTGAAGTCAGTACAAGTAACTATGTCGATTTATTCTGTTTGTCTAATGATGTTCGTTCTAGAATCAGCCGGCAATCCACGAAGTTTTCGATAGTTTCGAACAAACAAATGTTTAACATCACGACGAAATGATGCCGACACAGCCAAATATGTATAGAATGGTATTGCACTAAAGATAAATATTAGTAAAAGTGCCACATTCGTTGCAAAAATTTCAGCTTGAATAAGAGATAAATATTTTATTGGTAATACAAATTGTGTAATCATCATTTCCAAAGAAACAAGTGAATACGGAGCAGTTGTTACAAGATAAATAATTGCTTCAGCAAGAACAAAAATTAATAAATCACGATCTCGTCTTTTCAAAGAATTATTATTGTTGTTAGTATCCATGTCGTGATTGATAGGCTGGATTCGAGAGTGTAATTGTTTCATATTTCGATATGTTAAAAATCCAAATATAAATACGATAATAGCAGGTAGAAATGCAATGCAAAATACCGTATAAAATGCTTGAAAAGTAACATACCAACCAATTCGAGTGCATTGTCCATTACTAATTGTGGCCCAGATCAAGAGATGAATAGGAATAATCGCCCATGCTATATAAACAATTGCAGTAACATATTTCGCTCGTTTTAATGTACTGAATGCTCGTAAACGAACACTTTTGCTTGTAATCATATATCGATCAATACATGCACAAACGAGTAGTGTTTTCGTGACTTGTCCGAAGAATCCTGGTATATAGTATGATAATTTACACATGATAAGTGCTTGTAGACTCCAAGTACTGTATGATGATGCGAAGATTCGTATAAGACCTCCAACTGTAAGATAGAAAATATTTGCCATAGCTGAACTTACAAGATAAAGAGAACATGCATTATATTTATGTCCATGAAAGATGATAATAATTAGAATATTTCCGAAATCACCCACAACGAGAAGAATGGGGTACCCATAGTAATTCATCTGTGATTGTATATAAGGTAACATTGATGTAGACATAAACGCAGTTGATAGTCGACTATTTAACTTCTCAATTTTTTTAAACTGCCATAGAATCAAAAGATTATAGAATTATATTTGGCAGAGCTGACAATATTATTTACATGAATGAATAGAATTTTATGGAAAAGAAATGTTCTTAGACAATTATCAGAAATAGAACTAATTAAAAAAACATGAACGCCTTCTATGGAAGTGGAATTACAGTAAAACCTCTAATTGTGAATACCCCTCATTAGTGATCATCCTGCTGTACCGAACAGAGGTAGGAAAAGTACAAGTACTTGTACTTGCGTCCTAGCTCTGGTACCGAAGGGTTTCCGGTCCCACCGAGCGAATTTTGCTGGTTTTGGTCCCGTCGTTAATGATCACCTCCCTATTGTGAACGATTTTAATACGGTTTCAAAAACTTGTTATTTCGATTGAATCTTCATGTCATAAATCTAGTTCATAGTAGTTACTCATTCCTTGACATTTCTCAGAAAAAAAGATAATACGTTAATATCGATATTATATTTTTAGAATAATGAACTCATTCTAAATAAAAGACTTTTATCTTATAATTAGTTTTTTTTAATTCCTAGCGAAAAGAAATTGCTCGCATCCGTTTCATTGACCCGTATATGTTTTTTTCTTGTGTTGTACTTGCAGTTAATAACGGTGACTACACGAAAATTACGTACAACATCTGAACAACATGAAAAGCAGTGTTTAAATAAGGACTATTCTTAACCATGTATGTCTCGTTGTGTTGCAGTTTGTGTAGTGCCATTCGTACTAGGATCAACAGGTAATCTACGAAGTTTTCGATAGCTGTTCACAAACAAACGTTTAACATCACGACGAAATGATGCTGATACCGCAAAATATGTATAGAATGGTATTGCACTGAAAACAAATATACATAAAAATGCCACATTCGTTGCAAAAACTTCAGCTTGAATAAGAGATAGATGTTTTATTGGTAATACAAATTGTGTAATCATTGTTTCCAAAGAAACGATAGAAAGCGGAGCAGTTGTTACAAGATAAATAATCGCTTCAGCAAGAACAAGAATTAATAAATCACGATCTCGTTTTTTCAAAGAATTATTATTGTTGTTAGTATCCATGTCGTGATTGATAGGCTGGATTCGAGAGTGTAATTGTTTCAAATTTCGGTATGTTAAAAATCCAAATATAAATACGATAATAGCAGGTAGAAATGCAATGCAAAATACCGTATAAAATGCTTGAAAAGTAACATACCAACCAATTCGAGTGCACTGTCCATTACTAATTGTGACCCAGATCAAGATATGGATAGGAATAATCGCCCATGCTATATAAACAATTGCAGTAACATATTTCGCTCGTTTTAATGTACTAAATGCTCGTAAACGAACACTTTTGCTTGTAATCATATATCGATCAATACATGCACAAACGAGTAGTGTTTTCGTGACTTGCCCGAAGAATCCTGGTATGTAGTTAGATAACTTACACATGATAAGTGCTTGTAGACTCCAAGTACTGTATGATGATGCAAAGATTCGTATAAGACCTCCAACTGTAAGATAGAAAATATTTGCCACAGATGAGCTCACAAGATAAAGAGAACATGCATTATATTTATGTCCATGAAAGATGATAATAATTAGAATATTTCCGAAATCACCCACAACGAGAAGAATGGGGTACCCATAGTAATTCATCTGTGATTGAATATACGGTAGTATTGATGTAGACATTGTAAGAATTGTCAAATGGAATGAAAAATATTCTGTTACATCCTCTTTTTATAGTCTTCACTTAAAATAGGATAGGATAGAATTATTTGCGATGGAAAAAATTCACGATGTCAGATGACCTGCAAAAAAATAGGAGTAAGCTATTAAAGTAATTCTTCGTCATGATCTTAAGTGTTAATTGAAAATTATAGGGATGATGCATGCACTTATTCAAAGAGGATTGGATTTATATTAAGAAGTAATGATATGTCATCGTTAAAAGTTAAATTATGAATCTTGATTTTTTAATTAGACAATTTTATAGAATTTTAATTGAAATTGAATGATGCACAGCATGAAACATTTTTAAAAAGCTCTTATGAAACACGAGTGGCTCGTTGTAATGATGAGATAGTCGTAGTCGGATCAGTTGGCAATTTTCGTATTATTTTGTAGCCAGTGACAATCAATTGTTTGAAATCTTGACGAAATGATGATGATGCAACAATATATGTATAGAATGGTATTGCACTAAAAATAAAGACTAATAAAAATGCAACATTTAATGCAAAGGCTTCAGCTTGAATGAATGCTAAGCTTTTGACTGGTAATGCAAATTGAGTGACCATTCTTTCGAAATGAACAGATGTCAATGGAAGTGTTGTGAAAATATAAACAATCACTTCGGATAGAACAAGTACTAATAAATCACGATCTCGACGTTTCAAAGTTTTATTGTTAGTATCATCATTTGTATTTTGATCATTCGGTTGAATACGACTGTGTAATTGTCTCATATTTCGATATGTTAAATAGCCAAATACACTAATACTAACCGTTGGTATTAATCCAATGAATATGACTGCGTAGAATGCAAAGAATTTAACGTATCCATCCGATAGATTACATTGTCCCCTTATAACTGTTACCCAAACAAGTGTATGACTTGCAACAATAGCCCAAAAGATGTAAATACCAAAAGTAAAATATTTCGCACGTTTAGCAGTACTAAATGCACGTAAAGTAGCACTTCTGCTTGTAATCATATAACGATCAATGCATGCAAAAATCAGTAAAGTTTTTGTTACTTGTCCAAGGAATGATGGTGTATAATTGGACAGCTTACACAAAATAATTGAACGTAATGTTTGATCTGTATAAGAATACGAGAAGATTTTGAAAAAACCACCAATTGTTAAATAGAGAATATTTGCAACAGCCGAATTCATTAAGTAAATCGAGCATGCATTGCTACGTTGTCGATTGAAAAGAATCAAAATGAAAATATTGCCAATATCACCTACAGTCAAAAGGATAGGATATCCATAGAAATTCATTTCATTTTGAATATATGGTAACGATGATGTCGACATTTTTAATTTTGTTCTGAGGACAAAAGAATGCAAACCTGTCTATATACCTGCGCAAAATGACATTATCTACTAAATTAATTATTTTACTCAAAAATAGGTTCTTATCTTTTAATCGTGGACTCATGATATTGTGAAGAAAAAGAGATTATAAGTCAATAAGAGCATAAGTTGACATTTTAGAACATTATATTGGAACGAAAGAGTCATTCATCAAAGTTAATTGCACCCCGTTTCATTATAAGTATATACAAGCTTTTTTTAAATAATCATATCATTTATTTGATAAAAATGTTCCTTTTACATTAAAATTCTATCCTAATCCTTTTGACATTAAAGATTTTTGGGTATTCATTCAACAGAGGAGTTGAGGGTGAGGGTGTTCAGAACAGTGTTCGAGAAACTTCGAATATAAATAGATAATAAGATGTATGTGTTTTTTAACTGAAGATGAGATTGAGTTAAATAAAAAGAAAGAGAGATACGATGTACTTACTTTATTCTTATCTTTCTATGTGCATATGTCGTTTCGAAAATTATTACTATTTGTTTTAGTTTTTTTCATTTTCAATTCATCGATTATTGAAAGTAAAATATTCGATGTGAGCGATTATGGTGCATATGCAAACGATCATATTGACGATACACATGCAATTCAAGCTGCTATAAATGCAGCGATTTATTCAGGTTTAAATGATACGATTTCATTTGGGTATGGAACATATGTTCTATCATCTTCGATTAATGTAACCAATGCAACGAATTTAATTATTACAGGACAAGGAGCACAACAAACATTGTTATTAGGCATCAATCCAACAACAATATTTATAATTATGTCAGGTGAAAATATAACGATTCGTTCGTTATCAATCGATTTTGATCCATTACCATTTACAGGTGGTTTTGCAATTAACGTGACAGATACTTATATTGATTTAAAAGTTCAACCACCACATCGAATTAATCCCGAATTTCAAATTGCTTCACTGCTTCGTTTCGATGCCAATGAAATGCGCATTGCATTTGGCCCACAAACATATTTTTTCTATCCGAGTGGACCAATGAATACAAGTCAAATTTCAACTGATATCATTCGTATTTATCTTACATCATCAACAGAATTCAATGTTGGCGATGGTATACTCGCCCGTTACAGCGAACTACATCGTGCTATCTACGCTAGTACTGTAACAGATTTAACAATTCAATCGATAAATATCTATACATCTTGGTTTATGGGCATAGTAACGAATCGAATAATTGGTTTGAATATTTTCAATGTACAAATAGCACCACCGAATGGTCGTTGGGCAAGTACACTTTTAGATTGCATGAATTTTGCTAATGGTAGAGGATATATTAATATCTACGATAGTCGATGTGAATTGACTTCTGATGATGGATTAAATGTTCATGAACCATATGTTGTCATATCGGATGTAATCAATTCAACAACAGTCATGACTCAAGTTATGAATGGTACTGATGTTTATTTTTTCGCAGGCATGCGCGTAGAATTTAGCAGTAACTCGAAACCGTTTACAGTCTATCAAACAGCAACTGTTGCTGAATGGGTTCCAACGGGTCCGTATTCACGTTTGTTAACTTTAACAGTGCCAATAAATGTTAGTGTTGGTGATTATGTTGCCAATGCTGATCCGCCAATGTTAACTATTCGAAATTTTACTGTCGAAAGAAATCGTGCACACGGCATCCTACTTGAAACGCGTAATGTTGATGTTAGAAATTGTGTTTTCAATCGAACAAGTGGTCCAGCTGTTCTTTTTCAACCCAGTAAATTTTGGAATGAAGGTGTAGCAGGACAAAATGTGACATTAGCAAATAATCTTTATATTAATTGTAATGAAGGTATCGGTCGAGATCATGGTGTTATTGCAATTACATTACAACCTACACAATTCGAACCTGTAATGAAAAATATTCGTATCGAATCATCGACATTCTATTTCGGAAATTACAGCCGAGGATTGTTACTGAGTAGAAGTGCAGCAAATGTTCGTATTGAAGGCAATTATCTTGCAACAAATAATTCTGAACCGTTGATTATTATTTGTAATAGTCGAAATATTACAGCAAGTAATAATACATTAATCAGCAATCAAATTGGACATGAACAATACTATGCATTCGATACATTGGTATCATGTGCAAAGAATTTGAGTAGTCTAATCGATTTACCGGCATCAGCATTTAATTCATCATTTCCTCCACCTGTAATTGCATGAAATAAATTTTAAAAAGTCAATCCTTTTTTCGTTTTAAATTTTTTTAAACTGCGTAATTATGCTTAGGTGCGTTCAGTATTCATACGATTTTGAGTCGGACCAATTTGTTGTCGTCGATTTCTGCTATGCCATATGGAAATTTTTAATTTTTTTCGAAGTTCAGGTAAAGTTAAATAACATACGAATGGAAAACAAAATGTTATGTTATAGTAAATAAAATTTGAATAAATCAAAATTGGTAGAACAACATGAAGTGGTGCACCACATTGAAAAGCTAATGTTGTAAATATCCATGGTGAATTAAATAGAATACAAATAGCTGATATCGATATGGATTGAATGGTTAATTTACGATATTTTTTCCATCGAAACATTTGTTGTGCACGAGCTTTTTGTTTGGCAACACGTACAATAAGAGTAAATGACGCTATAATCATGATTAAAGTTGGAATAATTTGTTTAACAAATAAATCGAAACTTCCTAATATAGTTTGATAGAATATACATGGAATGTAAATACTACCTCGAAGAAAATCATCAAATGATGTATCACATGGTACACCGTAATAAACTACTATGTAGAAAATAATATTGCAAATAATAATAATTATAATAGGTAGATAATGTAGAAGAAAACGATTCCTTTTTGTTATTAACCATTGATCATGAAATATCAATATATGCCGTTCGAGAGTTGCCCAAGCGAATAATTCAATTTGAAGTACAAAAAGTAAATAATCGAAAAATGTCCAAAATAGATATACATCTTTCGAAGTTAGCCAAGGTGTATCATAGAACGTATTTCGAAGAAAAAAAGGAATATTAATCATTTCATATAGAATCACAATAAATAATATGACAATAAAAATATGATTATTTAATGCACGACGAAGAATACGATTAGAGAGTAAAACATAGAGTGTATATATTGCACAAGTAAGAGACAAAGCATCACAACAAAGAAAGTACCAAAATCGTAACGTATGTGAAATCATTAGTTAATTCCTATTTCACCAAGAAAGATATATATAGTATCGCTATGTCAGAAATATTAATTTCCTGTAAACCCAAGAAAAAAGAAATTGCTCTTTTGATACCAATGAGTATATATGTCGATGAATTATATTTGTCAAGTGGGTCTTTTTTCCTATTTGACGTCAATATCATAAATTTATTTAAACAGAAAAAAAAGCTCCTTCATTAATAATCGTTGATGCTTAAGAGGTAGTTGATGTCAGAGAATACTTCCTATTCGCTACAGTGAAGGCAACATGAAGTACTGATCTAACTGATTTTTTAAAAATTTAATATTTCTTATACAATTTTTACTGTCCGTTGTTGCAAGCTACGTGGTTATATTATTCTCCTTTGTTTACAGTGCGATTCTAAAATCTTCATTGAAGTTTCAAGTAATAAATTTCACAATTTCTGTGTTATGTAGGAAGATACGCGTAGCAGTGTTTTTAATCAATCTTCTCATTTGATCACAATCATACATACAGTGATAGACACTAATAAAAATATAGGCCTTCATTGAATACCGATCATATGAAGTCTTAAAAGTATGTCCACAATATAAAAAGAAAACATTCTTATTCATTTTTCATTGTAATGGTCCATACAACTAGTAACCATTCTATTTCTCGAAAACAATTACTTTTTCTTCTTTAATATCTCGAATTTTATTTAATCAAACTGTAAATTTTCTTTTAGCGTGGACGCCGTCATCGTCATAGAAAAGCATCCTCTGTCATTATTCTTGTTAAAATTCGCCATTTACCAAACGATTGTCGACGTCATTCAACACATACAGTTGCATCAACAAAACAAACTATTTCATCATCGTCTCTAAATCACACGAATTCAACTCAACCAACGACTTCCAATCCTGCATCATCTTTGTGGGCCAATTCAAGAGATTATAGAACAAAACATGAAAACAATTCTAACCGAAGGAAACATAAAAAGTAGAACATTTTCTATATTCCGCACCCGAAATCATTTTCGATTAGGGTGAAACGAAAATGTAACTCTACGGTGGAATACGTCAGGTATCACGGTTGCTGGTACAACTAATACTAATGCAGTTGGTGATGCAAGCGATCAACTTTATAATCCATGGGGTTTGACATTAACTTATGAAAATACACTTTATGTGGCTGATCGATATAATCACCGAGTTCAAAGATATCTTCGAGGAAGTTCAAATGGTACGACAGTGGCTGGGCAAGTTGATGCAACAACATGCTCGTCGTATCAATGTTTACGCTACCCATCATCTATTGCCCTTGATGATAATGAAAATTTGTTCATTTCCGACTCACACAATCATCGTGTTGTTTTATGGAAGAAAGCTGCAATTATAGGAGAACTCGTAGCAGGAGCAGCAGGTACAACTTTTATTTTTTATGTGTAAATTCATTCAACATGTATACGTATTCGGTAAGGGTATGGAAGTGGCAATAATCAGTTTTGCTATCCAAATAGCATCGTTCGTGATACACAAAATGGTACACTCTATGTGTCTGATAATGGAAATGATCGGATAATGCGCTTTATTGAAGGTAACAATACAGGTGTTCTTGTTGCTGGTGGAAGTTTATTTTGAGTCATTATCCAACAGTCTTATCATTGCTAATACGAGAGCAAATAATATTGTTCGTTGGCGAATAGGTGACAGTAACTGGACATTAATCGCTGGTAATCTAAATGCATCAATAGGGAATTCACCATCTTCACTTTATTTTCCCTTTGGACTGACCGTAGATCCAATGGGGAATCTGTACGTCTTACAGGGTCGTATATCACATATGGAAGTATTCTAAAAGATTCAAATTACTAATGTCAATGTTGAGAATCCTGAAATGCGACTTCAACATTGTTGTTATGTTCAATCAGCAATTCTTTATGCAAATGTAACTTAACTTCTTGAAAAACGTAAGGAATTTGCTGTGGTTGAAGATGACTTTGGATCAGTTTTAAAAATCTAATAGCAGCATGTAGAAAATGCGATAACGAAGCTTGTATTCAGTTACATTTACTGACAACTAAAACTTATTCGCATCTCAATCTTATTAAAAAGGGTATCAATGAAGATGAAGCAAAGAAATGATGGTTTATCTTCCTTGGTATTATACAGAGTGTATTCTTTATTTGGATTGGAGCTATGACTAGTTAAGCAATCTCTATGGGGGCGTTGAGGATGTTATTTTTGCTTTAGTTCCAGGTATAACTGGAGCATCTGGAAACATTAGCGGGATTTTGTTTAACTTAGCGTTTCGATTTCTCGGGATTGATTACCACAATAAAGCTGAATATAAATCATTATGAATTCATAGGATTTATTTAGAAATGATTTATAAAATCACTGAATTAATGAAAAAAAAAGTTCCAATCAAACAGTTCATTGATCGAGTAGCCTCGTTGCATTTACGCTGATTGATGAGGATGAGGAAAAAGAACTTCATCGATAATATGAATGATGCCATTTGTTGCAAAAACATCGGAAGTAACAACATTAGCATTATCAATTTTGAGTTGATCACCATTTTTGGTTACGAATAAACCTCGGCCGACCACAGTTTCTAGTCTTACTGGTGGATTTAGTTTGCTGATTGCCTCAACTGTCAGATTTTGTGGAACAATATGATATTCCAGAATATCAGCTAATTCAAAGTGACTTTCGGGTCGGAATAAACGTTGGAGTAACTCTGGCGGTAACTTGGCAAAAGCTGCATCATTTGTGCAAAAACAGTTAATGGACCGACATTTTTTAAGAATGACATCTGCGAAGAAACATTGAGTGCTTGTACTAAAGTTTTGAAGTTTCCGTTTTTGATGACTGTTTCAACAATGTCGACGAGTTGTGCTAGAAAAATAAATATTATGTATATTCGCATTAAAACCTAATCACAAACCTTGAATAATAGCAGTTTGAAGCAAGAATCTTGCTACAAGGATAATAATTGTTGTTGTTGTTTTCATACTTGGTTTTTCTTTTCACGAGCAAGTGAATGAATATTGTTACATAGCTTTGTTCCCCCGGCTTATATAGATAAAACATATCTATGGTATGCTGGAAAAAAACGCATTGTAATGCTGACATCAACATAGATAAGTCCTAGAATAGAATGCATGATGTTGCAAAACAATTTCGTTAACAGGTACGCTTACATAAGATAGCGCTGTGTAAGATCAAAAGTACGCAGTTTATTTCATTGTTTGCTAGGTTGAAGTGTTTTGTTTTCATTCTTTTGTATCAGAGAACTCAGATAAGAACAAGTTATAATTATCACAAAGTATTGTGAAGAGAATCATTAGAAAATTTTGTTTTCTTCATAATGATGAACTCTTATTTTAAAAAAAGAAAACAAGATGAGTACAATATTTATTTCATTGTCATTGTATTTTTAAAGGTTGACATCATTCGCTGCGTCGTTGTACATTCGATATCTCTCTAATCGTTGTCGTACATAATTGAGTGTTTCAGAATTATCTTTCATTTTGTCATGTTCTAATATGTGAATACATTTTTCAGCATATTCTGTTGCTTTATCATATTGTCGAAGTTCAGCATATGTTCGAAAAATATTTTGATATGTTGCAGCAAATGTTGAATGTTCTTCTGGAAATGATTTCAATTCGATTTCTAAACATTTCTCTTGATTTACTAAAGCTTCTTTATAGTCTTTTAATTTATAGTGCATTGCACCAATATTATTATACAAAAATGCTAAAACTGGATGATGTTCATGTTCAGTTAAATGTTCTTTTTGTTGAATTAATGCCTGTTGAAATGCTTTCAATGCTTCACCATATTTATTTTGTTCAGCATAAACATTACCAATACAAATGTAACTCGTAGCTATCGGTACTAGATCAGCATATTGATCAGATTCCAACGATGATAATAGTAAATCTAATGCATTTTGATACTGGTTAAGAGCATCATCCCATTGTTTTTTCCTACAGTAGATATCGCCAATTTTATGCAATGTATTAATCAATGATGAATCATTTGGTTGACAATCACGTTGACGATGAATTTCTAATGCTTGTTGATAGAAAGATAATGCTTGATCGATATTTTCCATTGCTAGATGTGTCTTAGCAACATTTTCAATATAGATTGCTTTTGTCCATTTATCATCATCATCAGGAGATGAATGTTTAAGTAAATATGTTCGAGCTTCATCATAAGATGCTAAACTTTTCTCGAAATTACCTTGTTTATAATACATACTACCTAATGTTGCGTGACTTTGAGCAATTCGTTGATCATCTGAATGATTCGATCTTATATCAAGAATAACTTGAAAAAATTCCAATAGAATTTCTTGTAGTTCTTGTATTTGTACTTGAAATTGTTTGTCTTCTTTACTAACTGTACTTAAATGAACGATCCATAGACCTTCATTACTTCGCTCTTCAGCAACTTTATCAATTCGAAAAACAGTTCCAATAGAAAAAAGAATTTCACGTTCGCGTTTAAATACACTTCGACGAGATATATCGGCAAATGGACGTTCTATATGATCCGTATCGATTTCAATTGTAAATAGAATTGATTCGTGATTTTTATCTTGTTTTTTTAATGCAAACAGTTTAGCAGTATTTGGATCTAATGTCGTTGAAAGAAAACTATCGAAAGTAATTAACTGATTTTGTTTCGCACGTATTGTATTTTGAAATTCTTTCATGGGCATATTTAAACCACGATAAACAGTGAATACTTTCGATTCTAACGCTCGTTTATACAAACCATGCATTTGTTCTAATTGCATATGTAAATCTTTGATATAGAATTGAAATTTATATAATGTTAATACATCTTGATCTCGAAAAGCTTTATTTAACATTTTGTATAGAAATGTATTTTCAGTATACCATGTGATTGCCTTGCCAGGATGATAATTCTTTTTGAATTTTTCCATATAATCAAGTTCAATTGGATTATCATGATATGCGTTCGAACAGAATTTTAATAGATCTGACATGGCATTCGTATTATATTCCATAGTAAAGAGAAGATCGCAATGTAATTGTGAACAGAGAAATTTAATCTGTTGCATTGTATCATCATTGATGTCAGATGTTGTTGAAATCGAAAGAAGATTTTCTATGGCTTGTTTTGTATCGTTTTCTAATTGTTCACATAGAGATTTAATTTTAATATAAATACCACGAACTTTATCCGAACGTTGACATAAATGTTTATGTTTATTTTCATCACGACAAAATATATAAATTGAATTTAATTTCGAACATTCAACAATATTCTTCATTGACAAAAGTATTTCGCCAAGTTCACCCGAAACAATCAAGTAAATCTGTTGATTTTCTATTTGTTTGATAATATCTTCCGTTTCATTGATTGTCTTACATGTAATAAGAGAATTAACAATAGCACGTAGATTTTTCTCAGAATCAACAGCATCATGATGCTCTTGAATACTTCGATCGAGCCAAATCAAAACAAAACTTTCAGCTTTATTTGTTAGAGATGAGACTGATGTTGATGTTGAACTTGATATGTACTGCATACTAGCTTTGACATCTCGATCAGATTCTATATTCAATAAAGTATGAGTATCCGTTGCAGTCGTTGTTTTCATTTCATCGAATTTTGTTTGTTGAAAAGCATTTAAATAACGTTTTAATAAATCTTGCATATGAGCAGCAGCTACTGGAGAAATATTACCTATATAATGAAAAAAAATATCGAATATAAATAGTAGTTCGTTTATCTATTTAGTTGACTTTGGGTATTTTCATTCATGATTTTTTTCTCTTGATTCTGATCATTGTCATTTTGAATTTGCGTTGGTTTGATTTTACTAAATTGATTTTTCTAAAAAAAAATGTGAATGTGAATACGTATATCTCAATAGATTATCGTTTCGCTCACTTGAGGTTCAGAACTATTAACATTTTTTGTTTCTTGATCTACTGAAGTTTCCTTGAATACAGCTGTCTCTTTTTCTTCGGTTGTTTTATGTTTCGGTATCGTTTTTAAACCAGGTGTATCTTCTATTTTGATTTTTATGTTTACTGGCTGATCAGTAACGAGATCGAGATCTGTCTCGTCGAAATCATCATATTGACATCTAAAGCAAAATAAAAGAAATACGGAGATATGAATAAATTCAATTTTTTCACAAACATTTGACATGGTATTCCACCAGTGATTGATTTAAGCTGACATGAATATCTTTTCGGCTGAAAATGACATTGATTCACGAAACCTTTTTCACAGCAAGCAAATATATGTTGATCAATGATTCCATTGACATAAACATCAAGAGCAAAATGACCATTCATCAGACGATTTGATTTGAAATTGAATTTGTCTTAAATTTACAAAAATAAATACGTACAGTCAACTGATTCGCATATAACAAGTAATTAAGAAATACCATTTGGCTTTAGAGAACCTTTGAAAACACACGAAGTACCAGTTTGTAAAATGAGAATTTCATCAGCATGAATTTTGAATTTATATGGGCCATTGGATTTAGTGATTCGTGGTCCGAGATAGGCCATTGTTATCGTACAACAAATAGAAGTTGTCATGATTTTTATCTAAAAAGAAAAAGAAAAAGAAAAAGAAAAAGACGAAAAACAAACTGATATTTATTTATTATAGTAAAATCTCTTTGAGCCATTGTTTTTGTCGAACAGATTCCAGTTGACCTTGATTGTCACTTAATTCGGGATGATCGTCTGAGATCATTTTCAAATAATCAACAGATTTTTGTGCACAATCAATAGCTTGATTGAAATCACCGAGACGTTCATAAGCAGTCGACATATTATAATACGTAACCGACAGTGGATATGGTAATGGATCAGAGAATTTTAATTGTTGATCGAGAATCTTATTATAAAATTCAAGTGCTTCATGAACTCGATTTGAACGCCAAAAACACGAAGCAATTTTTTGATAAATTGAAATTAAACTTTTTCTATTATCTGTCGTTGATATTTGTTCGAGAATTTTGGCTGCTTGTTGAAATGGTTTCACTGCTTTGTCATAATTCTTTTGATCGAAATAAACGGCACCGATATTTGAGAAATATGTTGACATAGCATTCATACTTGGATTCGATGCGTTCACTTGACAATCAAGTGCCATTTGATGAAATTTAATTGCTTCTTCATAAATATCATTTTGATAGAACATACTACCTGTATTATTATATGTTGATGACATTAAATAATGATTATAAGGTAGAAATACTAGAAATGCACGTAAGGATTTGAAATATTGATAACGTGCTATTTCAAAGTCTTTATTTTCTTCATAAGTGTTAGCTAGAAGTTGATGTGCAGCTGCTAGAGCAGCTAATAATGTTCCATCATGATGAAAGGATTTATCTTGATAGATCGATTCAGTTAAATAGTCAGCTTCATCATAATGATTAGTTTTAACAAGAAGTTTAGTTAATTGTAAAATCACAACAGATTGTTTTATATTTTGACGTAATGATGATGTGAGCTGTTGAAAATGATTGTCATCTTGTGAAATAGTTTGTAAATGAATTTCATTTCGATCTTTATCAATAGAAATAATACGAAATAGAGCATCGAAATTGATTAAAACATCGATTTTACAATCAGACGAACGTATGTGTTTAATATTAGCTGCATATGGATGATCAATTTGAATTGAAAATAGAATAGATTTCGATTGTGTTGGTTTTTTCATAGTTGCAAAAAGAAATGAATGAAATACAACTAAACCATTTATATTACTTTCGAATTTGTCATAATCAACATCTGCAATAGTATAAACAGTCGTGGATTCTTTGATAGGAATCGATTGAATATGTTTATGAAGACATTGAATAAAATAACGCATTTTAAATAGAAGATCAATTTCTTGTGTACGAAAAGCACGTGATAAGATTTTGGTTAGAAAACAATAACGTGTATACCATTGGATACTATTTGTATCAATAAATGTTTGTTCAAATTCAGTTATTTCATTTTCATTGAATGTATAATGTAAACGACAGAATGCTAACATATCTTTTTTTAAATCACTTTCTTCATCTATACAAAGCATGGTTTCTTTCAGCAATTGACAGTAAATAAAAGACTGATCTGAAGTATTTTCATATGAAATCATGCGAGAATTTAGATCAGGTAATATTTGAAATAAATGATCACGAATCAATTCAATTGTTGCGAAAGTTTCAATTGATTTACCATATTGATTAGTCCATGATGGTAAATCTATTTTTTGTTCAGCTAAAATGTAAATTAATTGAATACATTTATGATTTTGTAAATACGAGCAATATTTTTCTGCTTGGCTCAAAGGTACAATAACAATTAGTTTTTCATTTACAGTAAATTTATTGAGAAATGTTTTTAATGTATCAAGATTGTTGATGACATGTATGCAATTGACTACGGAATGCAGATAATTGATATTTTCATTTTCATTTTCATCAATATATAAAATCGTAAAATTTTCGACATTTGTAATAACTCGTGGTCGTATTGTTTTTAATTTAACTGGACGTTCTAATAAACCTACAGAATTATGGCATCATTTCATTTTAAAAGAATATTATTACAAAGTGATCAACAGATTACCTTTCTCCATAATGGCTTTGATGTCTTTAAATAATTCCGATTCATTGTTAGTTGGTGTTGGTTGTTTAACCTCTTGTATTTGAGGAATCGCAGTCTTTTCTAATTCAATATCTTCTTGGCATCTAAATGAACTCTTAATCTCTGATATTCGCATCAATTTATAGACAAACTTGGTACAAGCTGTATATTGTTTAATTTTTTCTATCCAGAATGAACTATATCCATCATCAATTCGACCTCCTTGACAGTAAGGATGTTCACAACATGCAGATAGTGTCGTGTCAAGAGAACCATTGATTTCAAATTCGAGATATAGACGATCATTTGTCGAACGTCGTGATTTAAAAGTAAATGAATCTAAATTTTAAAAGGAAACATTATATACAGAAAAGAAAAGAAAAAGCGAGCGAATTAGATAACCATGCATTCGAAGAAAACCTTGAAATACAATCCATTGAAAACCTTCATTTGTCATTTGAATCACTTTTATTTCATCACGCCTTGAATTATTTGTTGTTGGCCGCGGTAATGTCGGATCAGATCGATATCTCATTGTGATAGAACAGCTACATAACTGATTTGAATTATTTGGTCCAATCGTAATATGCTAAATAAAAACTATATTTGATGTAGCAAAATAAAAAATTGCATGTTTCGTTACTTCAGGATAGATATACACAGGTTCATTTTTGATCAATGGTGTTTGGGATGAAGCTGATCTAACTATTTCAGATTGACTCTGTAATATCAATTCTGTACGATTTTCATTTTGTTTTTCTATGGTCATCATTGTTTCAATTTGATTGAACTACGATAAAAATACGCTCAAATAAAAAAAGGAAAGCAAATAGCTTATTATTCTTTACTAGTCCATTATCACGAATGATAGACGATAGAGAATTATCTATTTGTTGCTGTCGTCGTCGTCGTGATAAACGAACGGTTGTCATATCTATCTAAAATAGATAGAAATCTAAATTTTATTAAATGTGTTTGAAAAAAAAGTGATTAGTTTGTTCCGAAAACGCTTTGCATTATAACTTTGTTTTCTAATTTTTTCAAATATCGTTTTTGTGTTTGTACTTCTTCATCATCATCAGATTTAGTTAATTTTAAACGTTCGATTGCTACTTTTACGGCATCTCGTGCTTCTTCAAATCGATCGAGTTTTTCTAATGTTGCAGCCATATTATAATAAGTTACTGCAACAGTTGGATGTGTTTTCGGCAAATGAATCAATTCGATTTTGAGACATTTTTCGTAGTGTTCTAATGCTTCAGTATATTTTTGTACTCGATGAAATGCGCCTGCAACATTGAAATATCTCGATGATAGATCTGTATTATCATTGTTTGGATACAGTTTTTGTTTGATATGAAGATCAACGAGCAGATATTTAAGTGATTCTTCGTGACGACCAAGTTTAATCAAAACCGATGCTATATTACCGACATAAGACGAAATCGAATTTACATTGGGTTCGGTAGAATTTCGTTGAATTTCATAAGCTTTTTTATGATATTCAAATGCTTGCTCATCAAGACCTTGTTTATGATAAATACTACCAATATTATTATATGTTGGAGATAATCTCACATCATTTTCATTCAAACATTGCTTATAAATATTCAAAGCATTTTGTAAAAGTTGTAAACCTTGATCATACTGTTGTCGTTCATAATAAGTCGTACCAAGACTATGAAGTAAACCTCCGAGAATTAAATTCACTGTTCGATCTTTCATAGCTTCCGAATCTTTAATTAATATCAATGAAAAATATTCGATATATTCAGGTAAATCTCGTTGTTTCATCAATTGAGCCATACGCACTAAGAGATAAGGTGAACGTATGGCAACACGTAAATCATGTGCTAGAGTTCGAGCAGTTTTCTGTATGTCTTCATCGGTATTCAATTGAATTTTATACGTATTATCATCAATCTGTTCAACTGTACTTATATAAAATACAGTCCCGCATGTGAGAAGAATTCTATTCGATTGATTGATTAGTTCGTATCGAGATATATTGTTGCCTAATTTCATTTCGAATTGAACTACTTTCGAATCAATATTACTTGGAAATAAATCATTTGTCGATAGATCTTTATCAACAAGTAGAAATTCGTTAAATGATAAGAAACCAGCTTTATATTGTAGGATTTTGTTGAATTCGTCATTTTGAATTCGTACTCGATGATGAACAGTTAATTCTGTCGATTGAACGTTATATGATCTCATTTGAGAATATAAATGTTGAATAAAATATCGACATTTATAGAGAATATCAGCATCTAACTTTCGAAAAGCTCGTGTCATCATTTTGTAAATAAAACTTTCTTCTCGAAGATACCAATCAATAGCTTGTTCAGGTTGAAAATGATTTTCAAATTCATCAATTAACTTCAATTGAATTTTATTGTCAACATATTCTTCACGGCAAAATTCCAGCATATCTTTTTTTAAATCCGTTTTTGTATCTGTTTCAATAAGAATGTCGATTAATGTTTGAGCAAAGCTGAATGTACTCATTCGATTATACGCTGGAGGTATACAAGCAGTTTTGACGAGATTATAAGTCATCGATTGAAGGTCAGGTTTTAATTGTTGACAAAGTCGAGCGATATTCGGAAATGAACCTCGATAAAATTTCGAATCGAATGAAGCAGATGTTTCTGATGCATCGATAATATAAATCGCGCTGAGAAACATTTCATCTCGAATTGCTGGAACAAGATTTTCCATACTAGTTTTCGAGAGAATGTAAATAATTCTTTCTCGATAAACTTTTTTGAGAAATTGAATCGTTTCAGTTGAATTAATATTTTCAACAGGAAAGCCAAGATTAATAAGGCCACGTAGAGTTTCTTGTTCATCGTTTGAAATTGGAATATTTGTTTCGATGAGATAACAAAAATTTTCAACACTCTTTGCATGACGTTTTCCTTTCGATGATTGTGTTAATTGAATGGGAAAATTAATATCGATTTTATTCGGCTTTGAACTAGTCGTGCTGAGTGACTTATCAAGTGCTGATCGTGATACTGATGGAGTTGGAACAGTTGCAATCGGTATTTCTTCAGATTTCTTTTTCTCTTGTGATATTATTGCTTTTTCAATTGATATCGGTTGTTGAACAGGTTTTTTATTTACCTGAACCAGTAATGTGTTTTTCTTGTTATTTATCATTAAATTTTCCATGTAATTTTTTCGACATCTTGAAAAAGAATAAATCGAATAGATTGAAAGAAAAAACAACAACTTACTTTTCGCATGGATTAGCCTTGGAAATATCTTTGAAAATAAATTGTTTTTTATCGATGATTGTTGACGTTTTTTGAGCATAATTAAATTCACAACAATCATTGATAACATTGACAAGTGAACCTTCGATATAGAAAGCTAATGATAGACCGGATGTAGGTCGACGTTGAGATTTAAATGAAAATATATCTAGAAAATTGAAATTTAATATCAAATGTACGTAAATTCGTTTGATTCAAAAGGTACCTCCTGTAGTTAAATAGCCACGGTATACTAATGAAGTATCACTGAGATTATGCTGTTGTATGATACTGATTTCTTCACGATCGGTTTTTTCTGAGTTATTGGATTCTGTTGGTACGTAAATCATTACGATCTCGCATGCTATACGTTCGACAATGGTTATTTCCGATGAAGTGGACTAAAAAGAACGTATACATAGATTATAAACATTATTTTTAAGATTTTTTTACAATTTCAGATTGACTTTTACGTTCCAGTCGTGTTGTATAATTGTTTTCAATTTTCTATAATTAAATATGGTGTAAAGAAATCTCATGGGTATATTAACATAATAGAAACCGGTAGAATATGTGAATCTTCGGTTGCATCTGTAGTTTGATTACTGTGATTGTTCACATTTTTTCGTCTAAAAGATTCAATTGAAAATAGAGCACTGTTCAAGATAAAAATAAGAATGACTTCGAAGGTAATTGTTGTGCTTGTCTTCGACGATCAGCAATTGATTGAATTAGTGGATTATTCTAAAGTAAAATTCTCATTTTCTCTATGGTCGTAAGCAAATCTATAACTTGAAGAAACATTCGTGAATTAGGTTGATTTGACGATCTGTAATATATGAAAAACATCTTGTTTTTATTTCAAGCATTTGGCATACTTTGATGCAGATCGACCTTTCATAGTATAATTTTACGAGTATAAGAAAAAGAAAATTTTATTCTTGTTGTTGTTGTTGTCAGATGGGAGTAAGAAAAAATGTAACAAATAAATTTGCCGTCATGGAATCTTTGCCTTTCTCTTTTCTGCCGCATTTTCAAACACTCGCTTTTCCAGGAAAAACTGAGGCATGGGCAAGAATTATAAGATTAGATGTCGGATCATTTTTCATTATCTGAACTATGCGATACTAAATATTATAGTATTCTATAAGTCTTGCTCAAAATATGCAATCTCTGACACTGATGAAATATTCATTCATGAGCAAAATTTATTGGTACAGTGTAATATATGTTTCTAATGAAATCTAACGAAGTATTAGTTCGTTTGTAGTTATGTGAGATTGCGTTTTTTTTTTCTTTCTTTTTCTTTCTTTAGCAAATAGAAGTTGTTTTGACTTCAAGGTTGATGTATAATCAAAATATAAAAAGAAACGAAACTATGCGGTAGAACATTACAATGAAATAATCGCAACACATGTCGTCGTCGTCGTCGTCGCTGTTGCAGCAAGAACGAAAAGCACTTTATTCAACGGGAAATCTTGGATCGTTGTATGATGCTTCGAGAGATCATTTGATTGATTATCCTAAGATTCAACTTCAGACACAGCCAGTGAAACCATCTACATCAATAAAATGTGAGATTATTTATGGAAATTCAGATTCAAATCGAAATATTCTGCGAATTCTAAATATTGATGATGAATTACGATTAAGTCTATTAGTAAATCTAGCAAACTATGCTGGCATAGCTGCAATTCTAAATGATAACTATCGAATTAACGATCAGACTAGACTTATATATTATGCGTGGACAGTTCGAGAAGAACGTGTAACTGATGAAACGTTGAAAAGACTTAATTGGAATCAGTTATTGAAAAATGATACCTATGCCACGCATGTTATCTCTGGTATTACTTTTGGTATTGAAGTTCTTATTGTTTTATCGACACCAGCTGACGATCAAATACTTCATAGAATTCGTTCAATACTTTTAAATAATAAAGATATGGAATTATCGGATGATTTAAAAATAGTAGATATTTATTCAAATATACCCGACTTAACTGCTTTGAAAAATATATCCAAATGTCTTATGCAGATAGGAAAAATCAAAAAAAATCCTCAATTATGTGCTCCGATGACTTATTCTCTTCGTTCTTTAACGTTCTATTGTCCTGAATTAACAAGAAAGTCTATCAACTATCGTACTCTACCTTCAGAAATACGCGATGATCTCGAAACATATCTTCTTGACAATCGAGCTTCAATAAAACGTATCAAGTTACTTTTAAATGAATCGACTAAGTATGTGCTCGGAGGTTATCTAGATGGAAAAGTTCATGGTATAAAGACACAACACATTTCATTGAATGCGAGATATCATAAAAAAAGAGAAGAAATATCTCAATTATTGACTCGTTTTCGTCGTGGTCAAGACGAAAAATTTCCTATCCGAGAAGTGATTGATGGTAAAGATGGACTATTAAAAACTGATCTACGACAATTTACTCAAAATATTAACGAACTATTATCAAAAGTACAATTGATACGAGATTTACAAAGCCAGAATATTATTTATTGCAATGCATTAGATCGTAATATTGATGAAAATGATAATGAACATACTATTGAAAATAAATTAGGTATTAATACACCTTTTACATGTGTTCTTTGTTCGACGGATAAAATAAACCGTAGTAATAACAAGCAATTAAATGATTTTCTAACAAGATCCGTGGATGAACGTCATAGCAATCCTAATTTACGTATTATTTATGCTGATTTCTCTTATTGTTCGTATAAATTACATAAATTGATGATATTACCATTTGAGAAGAAAGTACCACGTTCTGTTTCTACGCCAAATGAAAGAATAATGAATATTCTTTTACTTGGTGAAACCGGTGTGGGTAAATCAACTTTTATTAATGCGTTTGCTAATTATCTCAATTTTCAATCATTGACTGAAGCTCAATCAAAACAGCCTATCGTAGTTATACCAGTTTCATTTATTCTAACTGTTGGCGATCAATTCGAAGAACGTACTGTAACATTTGGTAAATTGAATCCGACAAATAATGAAGATTTTACTGCTATTGGTCGATCAGTTACACAACGATGCCGATCTTATGTTTTCAATCTTCGACAACATGGATTCAAAGTACGCATCATTGATACGCCTGGTTTTGGTGATACACGTGGCATCGAACAGGATAATAAGAATATGGAACATATTCTACAATACATGACGAATTTCAATCATTTAGATGCTATTTGTTTTCTTCTCAAGCCGAATTCTTCTCGATTGAATATATCTTTTCGAACGTGTCTCAATCAACTCTTCACTTTTCTTGCTCCATCGGCTCGAAAAAACGTACTTTTCTGTTTTACCAATGCTCGAACGACGTTTTACACGCCTGGTGATACAGCCCCACTTGTTAAACAAATGCTTGTGTCGAATTCAATTCAAGATATTCGTTTTGAAAAAGAGAATACGTTCTGTTTCGACAGTGAATCGTTTCGATATCTTGTAGCTCTACGAAATGGAGTTACATTTACAGAAATCAATCGAAATGAATACGAAAAAAGTTGGTCAACATCAGTGAGAGAATCACATCGTCTCATCGAATACATACAAACACGTCTTCAATCCTATCAAATTTCTAAGAATAGCCGATCGATTAAACACGCACAATTCGAAATTTTGCGTCTTATTCAACCAATTTTAGATAAGATTCGAAATTGTATTCGATCTCAAAATCATTCAAACGAAGTGACCAATCTCTTACAACGATTGTATATGGCTAGTGCAGAGTTTTCTTATTTTCTTATTCATGGTGCGCGATCTACGAACGATGATCTATTTCGAATGGGTTTATCACGTGTGATTCATGGAGACGAATTACACAAAGCCTATCGCGAATACGATCGATGTTTACAAGAAATCGCTTCAAATCAACGTCAAAGAACATTGGGCAACGTATATAATCAATTGAAAATAATTCAATCTTTTCCAGAGATTTACGAACAGGTTCAAGCTATTCAACAAACATTAATCAAACAATCAGAAATTCTTGTTTGAACTATTTTCATACTGAATAAATAGGCAACATTACATTTTTTTTACTACGTAGAGAATGTTGGTATCTTCCAACATAAAATGCATTGCCAAGAATTCTCGCTTTTTTCTGTTCTGTTCTGTTCCGAGAATTTTATTGCATCTTATTTTACGATACTTTCTCTCATGTGCTTTTTCGCCGACGAGGAACAAGAAAAAAAAAGTAATTCACATTGAAATATTTTGTCTGTGAAATTTTTCAACACTTCGTCATAAAAAACATTCAGAAACAGTTCCAGAATACGTAAGAAGAAAAAGAAGATTTACTTTTTGATGTCTTTCAGCATGCTTACTGTTTTAGTTTTCAATTTTCCATCGTATGGCAGTTCAGAAAAAAGGCGACCTTAATTGTATAGAACGGAGAGCAGTTAATTTCAGTGGAAATCTTGGCTCTCTTTATGACGCTTCTCGGGATCAACTTATTCAGAGATTGAACACAAGCTTGGCTGTACAAAATGCTGAGTTAGATGAACCTGTATATTGTGAACTGATAGACGGTAAAACCTACAAACCTGAAAATCTACTCCGGCGTATTGGTGTTGAAGATGAGCTAATATTAAGTTTACTGCTGACATCGACAAAACGTGATGGAATAGGAAGGATATATGAATATACGCATTCTACAGATGAATACACTCGTTTTTTCTACTTCCAATTAAAACGGTGTAAACAAAATTTCAAAAAACGTCCTGAACTTAACGATATAACGTCAACAAAAACCTTTCATCTTAATGCTACCCATATGGTTACTTCGATTTTGATGGGAATCGAAGTTGTTATTGTTATACAATTGAAAGAAGATGTTACCCTTGCCGAAAAAGTCGATAATTTATTGGCACTATATCGTAAAAAACTTTTAATGAATAATTTTGACTGTAAGATATCTGAAAAAGATAAAACAGTTCTCGAAAATATTGTCAGAAGCAATGTGTACTCAAATCTCCATCAGTTGAACAAAAATATCAAATTATCTGACTGTATTCAACAAATATTTGGAAGCATTAACCATGGTATAGCACGGAAAAGTCCGTTATCTTATTTTCTGGAACCAATTAAATTACTCTATCCTGGGATTCTTCAAAAACCAATGACTTTCAAACCGTTGTGCGACGACTTCAGAAAAAGTTTAGAGAAATACGCTTCTCAAATAAGAACTGTAATATTATACATAGATGCATCCGAAAGAGTAAAATATACTAAACAATCCGATAAAAAAATGCAGGATCAATTTAATGAAATTCGTTCTAAGTATCTACAATATAAAAACGTTTGTCAGGAAGAA
>Ga0209930_1001489_pt1 | contig 36285 bp, 41 predicted proteins | sample ThiBiot_500_biof_2_FD_183948 | JGI IMG/M metagenome (GOLD analysis project Ga0209930, IMG submission 183948) | Wastewater bioreactor microbial communities from Cape Town, South Africa - Thiocy_cont_500_biof (SPAdes) | ecosystem: Engineered > Bioreactor > Thiocyanate-remediating >... | reverse complement strand
ACTTGAATTGAATTTGTCGATTTGTTTTTCGATCAAATTTTCGCAGAAAGAATTAACACAGGAGAATAACAGTAAAGGTATCCGATGTTTGCTTTTATTTTTTCATTGCATCCACCTATTTGTATGACCCGGCATCCGATTTATTAATCATTGAATGATCGAGATAATAGAACTTTGCATTGCTGTTTTTCAGTTTTACCACGTGATCCAGCTTTGGACAAACTTAAAAACAAGAAGATTATTTTCGTTGTTGGTGGTCCTGGTTAGTTTCGATTTTGATTCGAATGAGATTTTGATGATGTGTTTGTCTTTTCAGGATCAGGAAAAGGAACACAATGCGAGAAAATGGTAAACGATTATGGTTATACGCATTTGAGTACTGGGTAAAGAAACAAAAAAAAGCAAAGAGTTTTTTTCATTTTTGTTGATTAAGAGATCTTCTTCGTGAAGCTGTTAAATCGAAGAGTGAACGTGGTGAACAGCTAAACGCATTGATGAAAGAAGGAAAACTAGTGCCAATGGTAATTGAATTTCGTTTTTTTTTTCTCAAAGATTGGATTTGTATTTGAATAGGAAGCGGTTTTGGATCTACTTCGAGAGAATATGATTCAAAATGCGGATAAATCAAAAGGATTTTTAATCGATGGTTATCCACGTGAAGTTATTCAAGCAAAAAAATTCGAAGAAACCGTTTGTTTTTCTATGCAAATCGACAAAAAAAAACAAAAGAAATTCTGTTATTATTTAGATCGCACCATGTACACTTGTTTTATATGTCAAAGCAAGTGATGAAACGATGACAAAGCGTTTGTTACATCGAGGACAAACATCAGGTCGAGTCGATGATAATGAAGAAACAATAAAACAACGTTTGAATACATTTCATAAACAAACAGTACCCGTTTTGGATTTCTTCGAACGAAAACAGAAATTGTTCGAAGTCGATTCCGAACAAGCTCCAGACGATGTTTACAAAGAAGTCAAACAAGTTTTAGAACAGTTCAATTAAAATCCAACAAACACTAATCATTTTGCGAGTGTGCGTGTCAAAATCATAAATATATAAATATTTTTCTACTAATCTCTGTTTGAAACTGACCATTGCTATCGATTGAATAAATCTTTTCTTTTTTTTTATTTTCATTCGCTATGATAAACCATTTCTCATCATACAGAACTGCTGTATTGTTGTTCATTGAAATCATTCAAAATGCTATTAGAAAAATGTATTTTATTATGTAGATTATGTCAGATGATAACTTGCAAGTAGGAGGAAAAAAAAGGAGTTTAATAAATTAAAAACAAGAACTCATGGCATTAATTATTGAAAAAAGTCACGTCGTTAATGTGAGTACAGGATCGATGTGACTTTCGGTCGATGTAATTTGATTATTTCAATCAATTCGAACACACCTGTAATTATCATCATTCGATAAATTCATGTTCAATCGTACAAAATCTGAACCTTGGTTTATCGTTACAAATATTTCCATACTTCTATGTTTATCTTCTTCAATTCTTTTAGCTTTTATCTTTTTGCTAATTGTTCTTTTCAATAAAACTTGTCGAAGAATTTCAATTCTACATACTTGTAATACATGTCTAGGAATAATTGTAAATGGTTTGAATTTAATTTGGGCCGATCTATTTCGATTAGAAAACGATTCGAAACAACGATACTATCAAGATATATTCTGTTCTTTTCGTGGTTATCTCGGTTACGTTGGAATCGCTTTACTTTTGTATTCATTTGCTTTTCAAGCGATCTTTCGTTTTATTCTCGTTGTCTATCCAACATACATTCATTGGCGATCAGCTCGATTACAATTCATATTCATCTGTTGTCTTTGGATATTTTGCATACTAATTCATCTTCCATGGTTACTCACAGGTGATATGATCTATCATGTCGATTTTCAAGCTTGTCTTCTACCATTTCGATGGTCGATACCCATTGTTTACAATGTTTTACTCGCTTATCTAGTTCCATTTTCAAGTATTGCATTTATTTACTTTCGATTAGTTCAATATATTCGTCAAATGAGTTCTCGTTCGATAGTATCCGTTCAGAGATTAGTTCGAGCTCGACGTGAACTCGTCATGATACGACGTATCATAATCGTGATTAATATTCTCATTGTACTCGGTTTACCTTATACAATCTTCACGATTCTCTCATTTCTCATTCAACCACCACGATATCACTATCGTTTAAGTATTCTTTTCATTGATATTTCTCAAACATTGATTATGATCGTTCTCTTCAAATTCACTCAGCCCGTTCTCGATGTTTTAATTAAATTCAAACGAAAATCTCTCAATCGAATCTATCCGAACATCAACAATACATAACGAATTAGTTTTTCTTATATATCGTTTTTTTTCCTTTTAAAGTATCATTTTGTCACAAAACAATGTTTGAGTTTCAAGTAAAAACAACAACAACAACGATATAACAATAAGAAGAAATAAGAAAACAAAATGAATAGAACATTTTTATCTCGAAAGAGAAAAAAAAAGCAAAATGAATCGATGAGTTTTTTTTCGTTCTTTTTATATATCAACTAGAAACTACAAAAAAAAACAAAACAAATCATCAATATCATCTCATAACAATTACAAATGTTCTTTCTCTCTCATTTCCTCGTGTTTAAAAAAGAGAAGAAGAAGAAGAAGACGAAGCACGAAAATCTCTATTTCTCATGGTAAGGTTCCACGCACACAAAACAGATACAAATACGAACATCAATAAGACAAAGAGAGGAAGAAGAAGAAGAAGAGCAAACGAAAACGAAACAAATATATATCGATAAATGTTGATAAAGAGTTTCTCTAGAAGAGAAGTGTGCCCATACCACCGAGTTCATTCTGTTCTTTGACAAAGATTTCAAAATATTGATAAATAATCGTGACAGCTAGTAAAATACCAGTGCCCGAGCCGATTGCACCAAGTAAATCAGCGAGAACCGACAACGCTCCAATGCAAAGGCCACCGAACGCGGCAGCTGTTGGAATATATCGATTGAGTTCGTGAATCATCGATTTATCTCGATGACCGTGCATGATCATACGTTGTTCTTTCAATTGTTTGGCAACATCTTTGGCACTCGAGCCCGAAATATCGATCCACGTTTTCGAGAAGAACGCGCACGAGCCAAGCATGAAAGCGATATAGAGAATGGCGTGAATCGGATCTGCGCCCATGGCTGAAAGTGATTCCGGTGGCGAAAGGTAGTAGCAGAGACCGCCGATCGGATACGATCGTTGTTGGCCTTGGTCAGCCCAAACGCCGAGCAGATTGATGAGAAAATTGCCGGCGAATTTTGCGGATAACATTTGAGAAATAACGTAGAGATTGGAGACAAGAGCCGATTGAAGAATGATCGGGATGTTCGATGTGTAGAATAGTTTGATTGGATAGGACGATGTTTGACCACGATATTGAGCCGATTTAATCGGGAGATCGACACGGAAACCTTGAAAATAGATGACAATGGCGAAGACCAAGATCGTGGCGAGTAAATTCATTAAATTCGGGAGATTTTGTCGGTAAAAAGCTTCACGTAGAGCTCGAACTTTATCGTGTCGTGTGGCTAAGAGATGAAACAAGGCGATAATACTTCCTTCGAATTCCGTTCCTCGGCCTGTATTGATTGTCGCAGGACTAAATGATTTCCAAACGATTGTTTCACAAATATTCGTCGCAATAAACAACGAAATACCCGAACCGAGACCGTAACCTTTCTGAAGTAATTCATCGAGCAAAAGAACAATCAAACCAGCGACAAACAATTGAATGATAATCAAAAGACAAACACCGGCACCGATTTCCGACGGATTACCGTACATACCGGTCATAACATAGACAATCGCTTGACCGATGGTGATCACCATGCCGAACAGCTTCTGTGCGCCATTGAATAGAGCACGATCTTTGGGTGAGTCGCCGACTTCGATGATTTTTGCACCGGCAAGCAATTGCATGATGAGACCGGATGTAACAATAGGTGAAATACCTAATTCCATTAAAGTACCACGATTTGACGCAAGAATAACTCGAATCCAATAGAATGGATCAGCGGAATCGGATGACATTATACCAAATAATGGTATTTGACAACAAACCAAGAAAATAAACAATGTTATAGCTGTCCATAGGACTTTTTCACGGAATTGAATTTTACGATCGGGTTTTTGAATTTCTGGTATGAGTTGACAGAATGGTTTAACAAATTCGAGAAATTTGATTGCCATTTTACGATTGTATTTGATATCAGTTGAAAAAGAATCCTAAATTTTATCGGCTAAATAGAGATATCCGAAAAGAAACTAACTATCGATTGTTCGTTTCTGTTTTTCTATTCACAGAGAGAGAGAGAGAGCGAGAGATGCGGACAGCCGCTCGATTTCATCCAATAAATACCAAACAACGTACAACGCTACGTTGCAGATTTTTTGTCCAAGAGAAACATCAATGGCTACAGGCAACGTCACGAATGCATTTCTGTGTCGAGACGCAAAAGCAACGATAATAGATGTCGCGCAATTACATTGACTTTATTTTTCAAACAAAAACTTTCGGCGGTTGTTCAGCAAATAATTTCGCCATATCGATTCGAGTATGAACTCGATTGAAAGCTTCGATGGGTCCTTGCGGATCGTCGGGCGCACTATAAGCCATATAGGCAGCATTTTCTGCATAATCAAGAATTAAATTCAATGTATTGCCTGTTCGTAATAAGCTCGTTATATTTCGAATGATTGTCGGCGGATCTAGACGACCGTAATGTTCGGTTAGAAGACTGCCGAGACACGCATTGTTCGATGGTTGAACATACGGATCCCAATAGACAACATCTTGAAGAACAGGATGATGCGATGTGTTATACATATCTCTCCACGAGAAAATATTCATTTCTTTGTCACTGTATTCAATACCGAGAAAATCGACATTTGTCTGCGAAGTATTTCGATGAAATTCCCCAAGACCAAGATGAACAGTACATGTTCGATGAGCATTGAGAAGCATAGTCAAAGCTTGATTGATTGTACTGGAAAATTGAACAACATCTCGTAGGACATATGTCCACGGATTGCCGAAACGTGTTGTGATATCTTGTTCATTGGTTATCCAAACTTTTTGTCCTAAACCTATTGATACTTCATTATAAGCACCAATCGATCCAAGTAAACCTAAATACCCGAAATTAGCAAATGCATACGACGATTGATACGGTTGTTTGTAATAATCATGAAAATGTTTTTCATAACCTTCGTACGATGCATTGGGATGATAGACAGTAATTGTTGCATATTTAGCTATCGGTGCATGATAATCCCAATCTAATGAACGGAGATGAAGTAATGTTTCCGAACGAGTCGACGGACCCCATGCGCCTATAACCGAACATCCACCTTTGATTAATTCGGGCAAAAGATTCATTCGTCGAATATTTTCATACGAAACTCCGCTGCCATCGGCAACACCGTGTAGTTCTTCGTCATACCACGGTGGTGTATAATGACGAGTGACATCATAGGTTAAATCAAGAGCACCATGTAAACCTAATTCAGCAATTAATTTGGCAACAAACTAAAAGAAAAATGAAATTGAAATCAATGTAAAACAAGAATTTTACTGGTGGTAAATCTTTGAAATATCCTTCGACATGTTGATCTAAATAATCGAAATATGCCGTAATAACTGCTTTCAAATCGTCACTCATTAATTTGCCCAGTGCGTAGCCCATGTCATACGGTGTATTTCCGTAGACATGAACGATATTGATTTGATCATATCCTTGTCCAACAATGTAATGTTTAGCATTTGTAATTTCTTTGACAAAACGTGGTTCATCATGAACAATATCGTGTAAATTCAGTTGTCCTTTACAACTCGGATCAGTCGAACTGATCGGTAGAATCAATAGAAAACCTACGGTCAAAATTATCCACATGTTTTCGTGAGTTCGTTCTGTTGTGAAATGACATCAAGAGATAACAAAAGAAAAGTCCATCGATTATACTTAAGATTAAATCTTTTTATTCGAAATAAATGATAAGAATAGCGAACTATTATCTTCATAAGAAAAAAAAACGAAAAATACAAATACCGGGCTAACTAAATTAAATAAAAATTTCTAAAATACGTTCCTAACTTTTGTTTGCACAGATTATACTCAATGTTTGGAAGTTAAATGATCGATAACACCAGCCGGGAGAACATCACGTGCCGCTTTTAATACGGCTTCTCGTGTAATAAGACTTGGTTGAGATTGCCAAAAAGGATTTTTTGTTGTCGATGATAAATAAGAATTATTCATCGATGAAAGTAACGTGTTCGACCATCGACCAGAATCGATCAATGATGAATTCGATGATTTTTCATAGGACATACTTCGACCGAACTGAGGATGATTCGATTTCGAAAAATCGACTGAATAAGTTTTCAATTGATTGAGTGTTAAATTCATTTGTACAACATCACTGTCTGTGTCACTCAATTCATCGTCAATCACGTTGTTGACTGATGGATTTTGATTGATGACCGAGATTTCATCAGCAACTGAATTCATTCGAGAATTTTCAAGTTCACTGAACGTCTTTTCGACACGAAGTTGATCGAGTTCACGTTGTACTGTCGAACATTGTTCAATTTTCTACGAACGAATAAAAGATTGAAAACAAACAACTTGTTTTTCAGCAAAAATCGAAACCTCTTTTAATCGTTTTTCGACAGTTTCTTTTTCTGCTTTGATCTTTTCACAGCAACGAGTTAACTCATCGATTTGTGTCTTATATCGATTTTCCATCGATCGATATTTCTGTAAAATCAATCAAATTTCATTCCTTTGTTAAAACTCATAAATATTCTCACTTCATCAGCTTCGGTTTTCATTTGTAATAATTGTATTTGAATATTCGTGTTGTTTTGTTGTTCAAGTTTGAGATCAGCTAACATATCGGCTCTGAAACAACAAGAAGAAATTCTCATAAAGAACAATTCGAATAACTGTTTCGAACCGTAATTTGTTTTGTAGATCGAGTTTTTCTTTTTCAATGGTTTGTTTAAGAATGTTTAGTTGATTGATTTGTCGTGTTTCGAGAAATTTCTTCTCTCGAATGAAATTCTCTTCGGTTTGTTTTTCGAAAATTTTCAATTCGTTTTCATATTTCACACGAATCGAACGTTCTTCTCGTTCTTTATTCATTGCTAAATCTTGTTTAAGTTTTTCCAATTCTTGATAATTCTCTTCGAATAATCGAAGTTTTTCCTCATCGATCGATCTTTTAATTCAACAAAACAAAGATTTCATTTCGGAATTTATTTTAAAAAAAAACTTTACTGTTCAAATCGTGTTTGTTCGGTTTCTTCGTTTACAGTTTGATTCAAATGTAAACGTCGTTCGGCAGCTTGTGCAGCTAAATTCGCTTGTTTTCTCCGTTGATTTTCTTCTTCGATACTGGCCGATAGTTTTCGATCGATGCCTAATTTCATCATTCAATTAGCATTCATTTCATTTTCTTTCTCTCTCTCTCTCTCATACCGAAATCGATATCTTTCTGGAAATCAGTTTGATTGAATTCTTCACTATTCATTAATTCATTTTCGGGATCACTGTTCAATTCTTCGGAATCTCAAAGATAAAATGTCGAAGATGTTTGTTTACTTTTTCGATTGAGAAAATATTTACTCGATTGATTGGTTTCGTGTTTATTTTTTGTACTCAATGGAAAATGAGAAGGATTCTTTTCACTTGATAAATCACTCAGACTTGAAGTGTTTTTTCCTATTCAAAAACCGGTAAATTAAAAAAATTTTTGTCAACAATCGAGTAAATGAATATACCTTTTGAATGAGTATCTGGCATGATAATAATAGAAGATCGTTTTTCACTATCCGAACAAAGAAAAACACAGCGCCATTGAAGTTTGACCTTGAATTCTTTCCTACCGTTCTTGAATAACTCGTGCTTTGTAAATATCGTCATAGGGATGATCCCATGACGATTTTCCAGTATCGAAATTAAAATAATAGAGTTCTTCATTTTCATCTTGACATGCTTTCCAACCCGAAGGTAACGGTTTCATGAGACCTTCTTTAGCTAACCAGAGAAGTTCGCTTTCCTATTCAAAGAATAAACAAATGTCCTTGAGAAGCCCCCTAAGTCAATAATTTATGCTTGAATTTACTTTGTCTGGATCGATGCCGATATAAAGTGCGTATTCGCGAATTTCTTCATCAGTTGGCTCATAATGTTCATCGATATGTTCTTTTAAAATCGTTTGATTATTAATTCTATAGTCTGAAGATGTTTTAAACATGATTTTGTGTTGCTTCTTCTTCTTCTTTTTCCTTCTCAGGTAAATCGGTCGTTTCTCACAAAATCTGATTTTCACTGATTCCTTTTTTTTCCTTCTGCGTTCTCTCGTTGTCAAAGGAAACCAAACGAAGACAAGCAAAATCTTCCATAAGATGTCAGTGATATTCATTTAAAGATTTTTATTATTAGAATTTTAATAATCATGAAGCAGGTTTATAGAAGACTGAACAAAGTTTTATTTAACCATGAACAAAACGTTTGCCGTGAACAAATCGTTTGGCGAGTAAATCATCACTTGACTCGTCTTGGTCGACATCATCGGCGATTGATCGACCGTGAACAAAACCTTTTAAAGCAGCTCTAGACAAATGAACGAAGATGATGTGAAATTATCAGCTTAAATGAGAGATTTATCTACCGTTTCGCGAATATTTGATTATTGGCACAGAAATATTGACAATATTTCGCGAGATCATCGTCGGATTCGCTGAAGGCTGATCGAGCTACTCGAACGGTGCTTCTAGACGAGAAAATCAAATTCGAAATAACCGAATTTTGACTGTATTTTCACTTACTCTGGTTCTGATGACTATACAAACAAAAATCGAATATGAAATTAGCATTTTTTTTTCTTTTAATTTTTGAATTAAATCTGTAAACTTACACTTGGTGCAGATAGAACAGCAGCAAAAAGTAAGAAAACAAGGCATGCTGCCATTGAAAATCGGAGAAATGTTGAGGATTGCATGATGATGATGATGAGATCTTTTTTTTTCGAGATGAATATAGAATTTGATTCTCGATCGTTGTATTTATAAAAGAAAATGAGATCAATATGTGTGGGATGTTTGATAATTTCTCTTTCTCTCGTTCGATCTCTCGTTATAATGTCAAAGACTCCCTGATGAACTATCGGCAAAAGATTAAATATTAAATTATCCATCCAGACCTTATTTTTTTAGTAAATATCAATTTATTTTTTACGAAAACTAAATTAATCAAAAAACATCGATGATACCCAGACGGAGGAGTAAATAAGCTTAATTACGATGTCAGTTTATTTAATCATCATACTATTAAATATATTTATTTGAAATACAAAAAAAAATAACAGTAATACAGAGCGTTGAGAATTTAGTTTAAAATTAATTTTTTAGTTTTCAATCTGAAGAAAAAATGTAAACGAAATTATTCGGAATTTCGAATAGCATCGATCTTTTTCAATTGTTTTTCTAAATCTCCATTTCGATCTAATTTTTCTGTATCATCACCTCCGCCGATACATTCTCCGTTGAGAAACACACGCGGAACGGATTGTGCATTGGTAATTTGCCCTAGAACTTGTTGATATTCATTTCCATCATCGATTTCATCGAGTTCGATCACTTTGTAATCTTTTAGTTTGTATTTTTCAAGAATTTTCTTTGCTTTAAGACAATACGGACCTTAAACAACATCAAATGCTCAAAACTTTGCTCTTTCTCAACAAGAAATTTCTTTACAATAACTTTTCGAAAAGACAATCACTTTGTGATTGTTGATCAATTGTTTGACTTTATCAGCAGTGCTGCTGGACGCAAAAGTTCGACGAAAAATTTGACGAAGCATGAGTAGAAAAGAAGAACTAAGTAAAGACCCTTAAAACAATTGCTCTCACAAGTTCTATTGGTCGATTTCATCTCGATCGATCGCTGTTCGTTAGATGTCAGTTGAAAAACCGAAAAAATCAAGATGAGATTTAAAATTTTTTGCCGATTAAATCTCATAATAAACAAACAAATAAAAATAAATTCATCGGCAGTCTTTTCAATTATTTTCACTGTCCTCCTTGTCCACATTTTTCTCACTGGTTCTATCGACTAAAAATGGATTCTCGAATAATTTTTATTTACTATTTATCTCAAAAGGAGAAGAAAAAAAAATTCGATTCTATTTCAAAATCAAATCTTCTCGTTGATTTTATCTGTTGTTTTGTTTTAGTTTGAAAGATCTTTAAGAAAACAACATGGGTATCAGTCGTGATCACTGGCATAAACGACGAAAAACTGGTGGAAAACGACCGCAACCACACAAAAAACGAAAATTCGAATTAGGTCGTCCAGCTGCATTGACCAAATTGGGTGCTAAACGTATCCATACCGTTCGAACACGTGGTGGAAACAAGAAATATCGTGCTCTCCGTCTCGATATTGGCAATTTCTCATGGGCATCCGAAGGTGTCTCCAAGAAAACTCGTATCATCGATGTTATGTATCATCCATCAAATAACGTTCGTCTCGTTTTTTTTCTAGCTTTGAAATTTTCAAACTAAAAAACTATTCTCTCATCTAGGAATTAGTTCGTACAAAAACATTAACAAAATCAACGATTGTACAAATCGATGCTGTTCCATTTCGTCAATGGTACGAATCTTATTATGCCTTACCACTCGGTCGAAAGAAAGGTGTCAAATTGACTGAAGCCGAAGACGCTGTTCTCAATCGAAAACGTTCGGATAAATCACAAAAGAAATTAGCCGTTAAACAACGTCGTGCCAAAGTCGAACAAGGACTCGAAGAACAATTCACAGCTGGCCGTGTCCTCGCTTGTGTTTCGTCTCGACCTGGCCAAAATGGTCGATGCGATGGTTACGTCTTAGAAGGCAAAGAATTGGATTTTTACATGAAAAAAATCAAACAAAAGAAATCCAAATAGATGTCAGCATTCTAATCCACATGTGTTCGCGAAAGTTTTGATTATAAAACAACAAATAAGAAAATAAAAAAAAACCTGCACGCAAACATCAAACTAATTAGATAGTATTCATGATATTTTCCGTTGATTTATTCTCTCTATTTTGTGGAATTCAAGCAGGTTTTTTTTCTTGTAAATATGGCAAAAGAAGGAAGCGAGAACATCCGTTTGTGAAACATTTCATTCTTCAATGACTTTCAGTTCAACATAACTTTTGTGTGGAGATTTCAAGTGAAATTAAACATCGACGACCGGTATCGAGTTCGTTGTAGTCTCATCGATGAACTGCCGAGAACGTAGAAATTGACAATAGCAAATGTATTTTTGATAAGATTGTTTCGCGAGTTCATTCGATTGAAATTTCATTCGAGTACATTTCATTTGTTTATCGAATAGAAAATACGGTAAAAATCGAACGGTTAAACAAAACAGATGCATCGTCTGTTGAACAATCTGAAGATAGAATAATTTCGCTGGCGATAAAATATCATAATCGAAATGCGGAGAAATCATGGCAAGAAGTTTATTGATCATAACAGGTAGATAACAAATAAGAGACAGTAGAGTAATAGAAATAATGATCAACGAAACATGCCGATGTCGATGTTCGTTGGTTTCATGTTCGTTAGGCTTGTATTTTGATGAACTTTTGAGAAGAAATATCGAATAGAAAACATTCGATTTTTGACAATCAATTAATGAACAAAAATAAATTAATAATAAAACTAGCCAACCAATATAAACGAGTATATCCGTAACTTCAGCAAAGATTTGATTGATATTTTGAACTTTAGTGACGATGTCAGGTGTGTTCATATCGATTGTACAATATTGAATATGTGGCGTCGATGGATCGGATATTAATTCGATCGATGTCGAACAGAGAACACTTCGAATAAGAATAAATGCAAGAACAAAAACGATCGACAAACGACCACTTATTTGACCGAGAAATGTATCATAATGACGAGTAAAATTTGTTGTTAAATGTAGTAAACAGATGAATAACAGTAGAGTCGAACCGGTAAATGTAAATGGCGAAAGAAAAAATGAAAGTGGACAAAGTATTTGATGATTAATTAAATTTAAATACGAATGATTCGTTAGAAGAATACTTATGTAAACGAGACAATAGACGAGATCGAAGATTGTCATTAGAGTTAGGAGAAAATATGTTGTGCACTGGTGTCGACGAAACCGAAGAAGAACAATTAAAAGTAACGAGTTCGTTAGAATGCCGGTCGCCGAGAGAATTAAATTAATCAAGTTGCTTTTGAGATTAAAAGATTGACTGATTGTTTCAGTTTGAAACAAATTTGTTGAGTTCGTTTCCATCTGGGGAAATAAAATAACACAGACGAAGAAAAAGGAAAAAAACACTAATGCCAAATAGAATAAACTTCTCGTCGAGCAGATCGGATAGGTTTTCTTTTCCGGAGAAAGATCTTTCTTCTTTTTATTTCAATTCATACCAAATGAATATAAACTAATTTCCTTCTGGAATAAAAGCAATAGTAGATTATAGAATAACGAAAAAGAAAACGAGAAGATGGGATGAAATAGACGGAATGGCAACAAATTTAATAAGGATACTCAGTAGGAAAGACAGACCGATATAAAAGAGGAAAGATTGAAACGAATACCAAGGAAATGATAGTCATTCGATCGAGAAAAACAAGAAAAAGAAATGGAGATCTCGTTACTTGTTATTCATGATTCTTTACCACAGACAAAAAAGGTGACAGTTATAAATGAATCTTGACATCGCCTTTCCTATTCAACAGACTGTCTGTTCTTAGAAGAATCACACACATATGTAAGACTGGAATGATGATAAATGCAATGAGGAAAAAAAGAAGAAGAAGAAAAGAACGGCACATAAATGAGAGGAAGAAATGCATTTATGTTATCATTGTAGTTTTCTTTTCTTTTCAGCTTTATCCGTTCAAATCCGGACACTTCTCTCCACATATCTTCGACATAATAAAGCTCATTAATCTTTCATAATCCTACTCTTTCCTTTTTCTTCTTTGTTTGTCTTATTCTGAACTGAAATCTAACACGATAAAACTCATTCAATAATGGCAAACACTCTCTCTATTTTTTTTGTCTATATAACTATTCTCTGACAGAGAATTTAAATTAGTTTGAAAAACATTTTTAAGCACTGAAGAGCTTGCTGATTGTACATTTAATCAACTATTTCATGCATTCAACTAGAAACTTTTTTTATGACAGTAATTTTGTTATTGTTTCTTGACAGTAACAAGAGAAAACGGTAGAAGAAAAGCATGTTAATGTGTAAGCCTTCTTATTTCTCATGTTTCCAGAGATTTAATCACGTATAGAGAAAGCAAAAGAAAGAGAGAGAAAAAAATACTGTTTTCCTTCTCATCAATTAACTAATTCATGGATGTATTGCGAACGATTGATCTCAAATCTAGTTTTTAAATGACAGACTAGTCAGACCTGACGATTATATGAATAATAAAAAATAGATTCAAAGCACGCATACGATTGATTATAAAGCACAACACAACAAATTACAGAATAGATGATACGCCTTGAAAAATATATAGTAGAGCACTTGCACTCAAGTACACTTTAATACAGATTTCGATTGCTAGAAATATAAAACAGAAAAAAATATTGAGCATTTTTTTTTTATTTATAGAAAATGATTTCTTTTTTTCTCTTCTGCCTCGCGCCCCGAAAGACGTAATTTACTAAGAATGATTGATGAAGTATATATTTGGAAGATTCAGTAGCGAGAAAAATCATTCATCTAATTCAAATTGACACAGAGTGATTGTTTTCAAGTGCATAGCGAATAAAAAGCTAAAGGAAGCTATCTTAAAGATTTTTATAGACACATTTGAAGTCAATACGCTTGTGGTCGAATTAATCTAATTCGAAAATAAAAGACCGACCGACGACTTAGCTTTTTTTTTCCTTTTCTAATGAGTAGCTATGATATGCAACTGCTAAACTGTCCTTGTTTTTTTTTTGTCTTACATAATGTCGTTTATGAAAAATTCATGTGTCAAGTTCAGTGATTCTCTTTATATTATTCCAGGCAATAATAATTAAAAAAGAAAGAGTAAAACAATCTTCCGATTGAAAATCCATGAATATTTTATAGGAAATCTTTTCGTTTGCTTAAACTTTATTAATTATTATCCGGTGAAACGATGTGCTATATTTTAAAAGTGAGAATATAGACGAAGACGGATGAAAAAAAAAGGAAAAGCACGGGTACTAAACACGTGATGCTCTCAAAACAAAACTTCACACGATGAATTAATTATAAGTTTAAAATAAAAACAAATATATGCACTTATTTACATATAATCTCAACAATTGACGAGGGCGAAAATTTTCTGTAGATTGCTTAGTAATCTTATTTGAAGAATAAACCAATTGGAGCATAAACAATAATATGAAGATGGTAAATAACATAAGAATATTCTTCCCAATAGTTTCTAATCGGATTTCGGTTTGGCTGATTGTTTTCCTGACGATCCATGCGATTAACTGATTTTTTTGTAAATAATTAATTTTATTAATCGTTCAATAGAGAAAAAAGGAAAGAAAAACTCTCGCTTGATCGTATTTTTCTCTGTAAATTATTTACATTATTTCTTTAAGCTCTAATTTAAAGATAATGAATGAGTTTTGCTGAAAAAAAAAACGAAAATGAACTCAACGTTCATGTTCTTTTGTTTAATCAAAAAGACAATGAATCAATCATGATGTCAAATTTTGTACCGAAAGCGCCATGAATTGTCTCGAAAGAATACGTACATTAATTTCTCGTGCTACATCTCAGGAAATTTCTTTTTCTAATATACTAATCGACAACATTATTCTCACGTCTAGCCTTTCTCCAGCTCACATCTAAATAATGTATATTTAATTATTACTTTATTTAATTAAAAAATTATTTAATAATCACACATTTTGTTACATCTATTTGACTACATTCATTAGAGATTCGAAATAAAAATAGAAAATGTCCGGAAAATATTTAAAAACGCATGATAATGTCGTCTGTTTGTGAGTTCTCAGCTGCTTTCTTCGTTTCTTCATATTCTTGCAAGATTTCTTCGCGTTTTCTGTTAAGTAAATCAGCTGCACTGTATTCAATAGCTTCTTGATCTTTCATTGATGCTAATAGACCACGATGCCGACCCATTAACATTGTAAAAACTAAAATAGCTTTACTAGCGGGTGAAAGAACAGTTGCAAAACTTGATGAAACATCGGGATAGCCGAGTGTTAAACCAACAGCGCCGAATGCTGATATAATTTCGAAAATAATCTTAAAAACAGTTATATCTTTATCAACAGGATCCATTCGACGATATTCAATTGCACAAATAAGAAAAATAAATAGAAACAACCATGTACGAGTTAAAATAACGAAACTAAATGTATGTTTAAGTAAAGATCGAATGAAATAAATGAGAAATAAACGAAGACGTAACAATCGAATATGTTGTAGTTGTTTTTTTTTACCATTCGAAGATTTTACATCGGCAAAATATTGTCGAGCTCGATCTTTAGTTGCAAAACTCTGCCGACGTAAAAAACGTTGGACTTGTTTTATTGGAATGCCTTGTCCACCTGACGAGCCCGATATAATCGATCCTGCTAGACTCAAACGTCCAGGTTTAGTTTGACCTATTGAATTCGTTTTAGCATCGATTTCTTCTTTTGCTTCTAGAGCTAGCCAAGCTATTTCAAATGGTGATTCATCAATAGCACATAACATTTGAGGTTTAGTCGCCATTAACATGATAAAAACTAATAATGTCGCTGCCGTATATGAACCTGTGTCAACTGTTTGAAAGCCAGCAAAACGAGTGTTGACTGTATGAAAGAGAAAGATAAGAAAACGTGTACCAGGTGGATATTTAACAAAACTACTGTTATTTGAATCGAATATTAAACAAGCACTTATGCTGAGAATGTAGAGTAGAACTGTCATGGAAAGATAAATACGTGTTTGTAAAGCTGGAAAAAGTAATGTTGATAGACGATGATTATTGAATAGCATATAATCAAAGATAATTTGATGACGAAATGGTGCCAATCGACGAATAAGAAGAACTACATTACGCAAAAGAAACGGAAATAAGGATGTACCGCTAATGACAACCTAGACGAATACGATGAAGATTAAAGAAAAGTTGTTCTTCTTTTGACTTACCATCATAACAAATAGATTCAAAAAGACGTCACTAACAAAACGAGATAGACCATCTGAAAACGGTGCTAAACCATTCTGATTAAAACCTGTTATTGTTACAATAAACGAAATAAACCAAGGATTAACTGTTGTATTGCCTTGAAGCAATTGTTCAGGTGTATATTGTGTCGATAACCAACCACCAATAGCAACAAATACGGTTGTATAAATCGTAAAACAAGTCGTCAATATCGTGATAATACAAGTTATATACGCACGATAACGAAGTTGAACAGGTGTTGGTAGTGATGCCAGTTTTGCTTTGATATGTTCAGGTAGATTTCTTCGATGTCGAATATTAACTGTTGGTAGATCATCTTCTTCTTCGACATCATTATCTTGATCATCATCAACAGTTAAACCGACAGTTCGTCGATGTGAATGAGCTTTAATAACCAATGCTGGCAATGTACTTATTGTTATACCCGATAGAAATGTAAATATCATGAGAATGATTTGCGATGCTTGAGAAAGTTTTGCAAAATCGAGTGTCGTTAAACCACAACTATAGACGCATGAGCTTGCAACGAACCATGCGTCGACATATCTCACTTCGATTTGTTCATTTCGAGATGATGAATGATTTTCAATAAGATAAACAATAAGACCGCAAAAGAAACCGGTGAGTATGAAAAAACTAACATGAATATAAAAATAATGCGTCATTTTCCATCGATATCGTTGTTTGAACGTTTTCTTTTCTGGTTTATTCTCCTCGGGAACGTCCTGTTCTTGGATCACTGGCAAATTAGCAATTCGAATCTCTGATTGTTCATTCGAATTTCGTTGAGTTGCAGTTGGAATGTCAAGTATCGAGTTTCTCCATGAAACACTTCGAACATCGAAAACAGAATCTCCTTGAAAACTTTCATTATCGATTCCCAGTTGAGATAATCGATCAGCAACAGCAAGACCAGCAATTGCCATTGAACATCGTCTTTCACGTTGTGCATCGCGTGTCGACCACGCCATATTTCCTCTCGAACTATTAAATCTCGTTTAAATCGAATCAATTTATATACGGTTTCTAATTATTGTTGTTGCTCTTTCGTTTTTTTTTTATGATGAAGTCAACTTCTGATTTCACACTTACGATTGAAAAGTGCTTGATAAAGATCGTTTACCTTTCGTTTTGTCTTTTTTTTTCTTTTAAGAATGAGAGACTTGATATTGAAAATTGAATGAATGCTTGTACATTTATTATTTTTATAGGCAAGTTATTTCCATCGAACCGACAAATCATTTTTTTTTGATTAAAATCTCTTCATTTCATGGATTCGATATCGACAAAAAATGATTTCTAATTTCGCGATTCATTATCGAACGCGAACAAGAAGTCGAAAAAGAAATTATGTTTTGATATTTACAAACGAAATTTATTGATCAATAATTACAGACATGTGATAGTAAGACGTTGCGAGAGAGACTGTTTGACATTTATCGAGCTTCTCAACACATCGAGGTTCAGTTTCTTTATACAAATATCGATGTCCTTGCGCTTCTGAATGTCCTAGCCGACCATCCGATCCACAACCCCAAGTAAAAACTCGCCCATCTCGAGTCAATGCACTCGAATGAATGCCACCAGCAGCTATTTTCTTAAACGGACATAAACGAGTTAATTCAATTAACGTCCATTGACTTGTAAATAATTGTTCACGATCGATGCCTAATTTTGCTTTGTAATTTGAACCCATGGCATAGATACATCCTTGTTCAGTTAATAACAAAATATGACCATGAAATTGTCCACGACTACACGAAATCTCTCGAGGACGATCATTCGGAATCGAGAGATCCTTTTCTAGAGGATGTTCGAGTGAAATACTTCGAAAATTTTCATTCGATGAATTTGAATAAGTGGGAACAGCTGATCCCCAAAGAAAAACATGACCTTGGTCAGTAACGAGCCCATTTACAGATGATCCGAGATCAATATGATGAATTCGATCATTTCGATCCGCTAATTCATAAACATCAGTCCATTCATCGACAAATTCCTTTCGACTGAAATGTCGTTCTTTGATTAAACGATCGTTAATAACAACAATCATCGAATTTTCAGCACAAGCACAATGTGTAATCGTTTCATTGGTTTGAAAAATCTGTTTTGCTTGACATGCAACTCCTTTGCCAAATGCCCATAATTCGTGTTGATCAACTGTCAATAAGATACTAGTAGACGGACCCGAAGAAATGTATCTTATTGGAGGAAGACGACCTGCAATGGGAGTTAATCGAGATGCAATTGTTTGCTCGTCGCCAAGACCGAGTCGACCGTATTTCGGCTCGTCACCAATGACAAAAACTCGACCATTTGAATCGAGTACTAAACTAAAATTTGTCCCACATGTTACCTGTTCGAATGCGTTATTTCTCGTAATTTCCTTCGGTAAATGAGATTTCACTCGTTTCTGTTCAGCTGAATCGTAAATAATTCCCCATTGATACAACAGTCTCATGTTTATTTCAAAACAAAAAAAAAATAAAATCTTCACTCGATGTTTCTATTTATTTAATGTGACTCATCGCACTGCCACGATGAATAAGCATAAGTAACAACGATGATGACGACGAATTACCAATGGACTCTTTAACTCAGTAGTACTCGTAAATGGCATACGAATGTCAACAAAAGAAATAAGACAAATGCTAGGAATATATTTGACATGTATTCTTGGAGTAATCGTTTCGATTCGTACCAAATTTGTTTGAAATATTGAATAAAATCGAAAAGATTTCGAATTAATATCCATAGTGTATACAAATTCCAAAGATTTATCCAGAAATTCATCGCAAAATCGGAGTGTTTTCTTTCTTTTCTCATTCGATCAGTGCATCTGGCCAACGAATAGATAAGTAATATGATCAAATTATTCGTTGTCATTTTTATCTTCTTTGCCTACTCGAAGAAATCTCGAAGAGTCTATCGACGAGAAAAGAAAAGAAATTCAATAATCGAATTGATTTTCTTGCCTATGAAAATCACTTGACATTCATCGAACAACTCGAAGAAAACTAAAAATCGAACTCTAATTAGCCAACGTTAATGTTACTTTTTATGACAAAGATACATTATCTACTAATCAACAGGAAAATTCGATAATATCATAAGATAAACAACTATTCACGTCATTTACAAATCTGTTTCATGATATATTTACATTATATATATCGAGTCCGATGTTTTCTATTCACGTGAAAATGCCGATAATTTTCGATGAACTAATATTTTGATATTTAATAACCTATGATTAACAAAATTATTTCTCTGTCCTAGAGTCGAGTCAAAAATAAATAGGTCAAGCTATTCGTCATTTTCTTCTTGTCAATTGAAAATATTTAATTAACTCCGAGTTTTTTTCTTCAAATCATCAATTAATTATTTCTTTTCTTGTCTCCTTCAAAACAAAAGCCATTCGAGACTCATAATCGGTTATTGTTGTTTGTTTTTATATTTTAATGTATTCGTTATTATACAAGCATATTTTTCATTATACCGTTGAGAAACCATCTGTTGATGTTTGTCTTAATACTAAACCTATCCATTTAATGCATTGAGAAGTTTCTTATTCTTTTTCTTTGATATTTTCTATTCTCGTTCGGCATACTGATATTCGTCAGTATGTTCTCTTGAAACTAAATAATTGATGAGATATATTTTCTTTTTTGTTAGATTAAAATCTCAGTAGATGATAATTATTTCAAAATTCAACTGTTTTCTCTTTCTCACGTGAAGTCATCTAATGATTGATGTGCAATAGATCAATCAACATTTGTTGTGAGATATTAGCTTGTAAATCAAGAGAAACGACTTCGTCGTTCGATCTCGTCATTTTTTTTTCTCATGCCAAGAAAAGAAAGTAGTTGACTACTCGATCTAGTTCGAGGATAAAGGCGCAAAAGAATTTTAATATTGTGCTCGATTAAATCGAGCAAAACAAATAAGTATAGAGGTTTTTTTTCGAGGATTCATCAATCAATTGGCAACAGATCTTTGTGTTTCTTTTCTCTGGTTTTTCTTTAATCAAATTAATGTTAGAACACATGTCGTTCGAGATAGAGTCTTTAACTAGCTCTTGACAGTGACAAGTGGTATGAATAGAGCGAAGAGCGAAAGAGAGAGAGAGAGAGAGAAGGAGAAAATCCCGAGAAGCACACACAACGAGTAGGTGCGAGAAGATTATTAACATTCAATGTCGAACTTGACAACAGTGCTCATCTCGAGATTTAATCTGAGTTGAAATTCGTACGAAAACAATAAAAAAAAAAAGAAATCATTTAATTTTTGATCTTCTTAAAAACTGTTTTAGTTCGTTTTTTCTTTCTGTGAACAAATACTTTCAGTGTCACAATATTTTTCATGACTTTAACGCATTTACGATGTTTGATCTTGAAAAAAAAACTTCTATTTTTTCTTTTGCTTCAACTGTAACATTTGTCTTTAGTCTCGTCTCATTCTTTTTCTTTTTTGACGTAAAAAACAAAAGAAGGAATTCTATTTTAATTATGTACCAGGCCTATGAGTAGATAATTAGTTCTTTTTCTCCTCTTATCTCAATTTTCAAAAGGTAAAATATATAGGATACACATAACAGTCATTGAACTTTAACTTATTCCGTTGATGTCTATTTTCTATTGAATTTATTTTCATAGACTCGTTGTTTTACATTCTTTTTTTAGTTTACAAAAAAAATGATTTGAAATATCTAAATGAGTAATCAATCAAATAACACAAATTCATCACAACTCGTTCTCGATCAATTAATCATCAAAATTCCGTTAGGATGTTTATTATTTGGCCTATCATTAATAACCATATTCGGCAATCTTCTCGTTTTTTATGCAATAAGAACTGAAAAACGTCTACGAACAGTTTCGAATTTATTTATTCTCAGTTTAGCATTTGCTGATCTCATTGTCGGATTTATTGTTATGCCATTAAGTACTGTACATATTCTCGTTGGTCAATGGCCGTTTTCAATAGCTCTCTGTCAAACGTGGTTGTCAATCGATTATGTTGCAAGGTGAAAACACCCTCCATTCTTCTCGTTTCTATTAAGCTTTGTTACTATGTGTGTCGTTGAGTAACATAACATCAAAACCCGGTCTGTTTTTGTTTTGTTTTAGCACGGCGAGTATATTTAATCTCGTTTTGTTGAGTCTGGATCGTTATTGGGCTGTTGTTTATCCTCTAGTTTATCTGCAAACACGTTCACGTAAACGAGCAATTTATTTTCTTCTTTTCATTTGGTTTTTATCATCATTATGGGCGCCAGCTATTATCTTTTGGTCATATTTTCATCCTGAATCAAGCGATATAGTTGCTCCAAATGAATGTGATACATCATTTCGTTCGAATAAATTATTCAAAACTCTAACTGCACTTGTGAACTTCTATCTTCCATTGTTAACAATGATTTTAATTTCATGTCGAATCATGATCGCTATCCGTTCACGTTCGACGATGGAATTCGGTCGACGAATTTCATCGACAATTCAAAAACAACGACGTAAAGATCGTTTGCTAACCTACGCATCGCTGAACGAACGTGAACGACCGATCGCTTGTCTATCAGCGATTGAAAACGATCATCAACAAGCAGCGAATCCTTCACTTGTCATCAATCCATTTCAAACAGTAACCGACAAACAACAAACCGAGGATTATACACCGATACGAGAATCACATTTTCGTTATTCGAATTTAAATTCCTACGAAATGTTATTTCCAACATTGAAATCCATCGAACAAAATCATCAACGTAATAGCGAAATTCTTCTTCGACGATATTCAATCGATCGAATGATGAGAAATTCGACAAGTGTTCAAAACAATATGAAATACGCTCAACATGATTCAATTTCCTCATCTTCCGAAGAATGTTCACCTCAAATCATTCGACGACAGTCAACGTAAATCCTTCTTCTTGTTTTCAAATTAAAATCAATTGTCATTTTATTTTTAGCCAACAAACAACAACTCCTATGTCGCCATTTCCCTCGCCAAATAATCAAATCAATGATCCATTAAATGACATTGATCCTTCGAACCGCGTACATCTTTTGACATTCTTCGATTATATCATTCATCCCAGTCTTTCACGTTCACTTCAAAAAGAACTTAAAGCTGCTCGACAATTGGGCATTCTCGTCGGCGTATTTACTGTCACTTGGTTACCCTATTTCATTCTATTTGTTTTTGTTGCCTGGTGTCATCGATGTATACCTGAGAAAATCTACACCACCTTTGTTTGGCTTGGATATCTGAATTCAGCGTTAAATCCATTGATTTATCCGCTTTGTAATAAACATTTTCGTCATGCATTTAGGAAAATCTTCTATTGTCATCATGGCAAAATTAAATTGCCGAATTTAGACGAACTCTACGAGCTTCATTCGATTCATGCACTACATTCTCTTCGTTACAGACGATAATGATGATGATGATTACAATTTGTTTTTCTTTTCTTTTCTTATGTCAGAAAGTTGTTTTGTTTTTCTACGAATAAAATTTTCCTAGTTGAATTTTGTTTCGAGAAACGAGAAAGAAAAACTCTTCGATGAAGTTGTTGTTGTTGTTTTTTTTATTTAAAGAACTGAAAATCTAAGATGAACAAGCACATGCCGTTGCGTGTTCAGCTGAATAAACAAAAGCTTCGGTCGCCAAGATCGGATGTTGTTCAACGAGAATTCTCCAATCGTCTGTTTCGGTTATTTCGAGAAGATTTCGCATAAGAAAATTTAAAATTCGTTTTTTCAAATCGATCGCATTGTGTAAATCAGCGAGAATAAAAAGCATTGTACAATTCGATATGGATAATGAATTCATTAAAATAATTTCGACTCGTTGTTTCAGATATTCTAATTCATATTTATCGGCTGCTTTGAAGATTTCAATGGCGTTATATTCGTTAATATCGTCGATATTCGACGTGTAAATATATTCGAGTAGACAACGAATAGTTTCCGGTTGAAGATCGGTGATTTCGATAGTTGAATTTTGATCTTCTAACATCGAATGAGAGAACATCGCAGCAAAAACTGGACTTCGTGCCTAAAAAACAACGATTTTCAAAGTAAAAGAAGGAGATCGATCTTCGTTGTTCTTACGCTGAGAATACTTCGATGAGCGTAGAACGTCATTGACATTGCTGCTGCCAATTCGTCGGACGATTCACTCGCTCCACTCGTGTATCGTTTTCGTTTGGCTCGATGATTTGTCGACGTTCTCTTGGCTACTGTTGACTTATTTTCATAGAAGATCTGCTCCGGTCGAACGTGTATCGTCACGTCATAAGAATTATCTTTCGCTGAATTCAACAGCGAACCGAAATGCGTCGAAAGCGAAACGAGACTTTCGTAGGTGTTCTTCTTTTCCTCGTGAATCATCGACGATGTCGATTCACCGACGATGATAACACGCGCAAATATTTTCAAACTTTGATCCGAATTGAGCAGTTCGGCTTTTCGTTGAGTAGTTAAGACCATGCGCATCAGATATTCCGAGTAGCCCCAATCGCCACCTGTTGGAAACACGTGATACGGAGTTTTGCGAACGATATGAAACTCGCCGCGACTGTTTATGAGAGAGAATTCGGCCTTGGCGAGAAGATCACTTCGACCACGAACATATTTGACAAATAGACTAATGTATTCAACGGACTTTTCATTGACACCCTTGGGATAGAGTTTCAACTGGAATAAGAAAAAAAAAAGAAAAAAGATTTTGTTGTTTTTTTTTGTTTTGTTTTGAAATTGAATCCAACCTTGTGTCGGTATGCGGGCCGAATGTCGGCGAAAAATACGAACTGAATAGAACGCGGGGCGATTGCGGATCGTCTAAATAGATTCAGATTGATTTGCCTTGAAAAAAAAAACAAAAACATAAACAAATCTCGTACCAAGATACGATTGAAAATGATCGATTGTCCATAAATGTGTAAATGAAACGACTTTTCGGTCAGTTAAACAGATTGAATGAGGTGGATTGGATGAAAGTGGTCGATTTCCACGGAAATTTGTTCGTTCACTAGTCGTATTTGACATTGATTGAATGAACAATCTTATTGACAAATAAAACTCAATCGAACCACGACGCTTTCTCATTGGTTCGCCGTTTTCGTCCAATAGGAAACCAACAATCTAATCGTATCATCGTGTCGTTATCCTTGCATCATATTTTCATTGAAGACATAATATACACAATATGCGGACGATACACACGATTATGACAACGCCGATTTCGGCCGATCCGCATAATGTTCCGAATGAATATTTGGAGAACATTGCTCGAAAGAAGAAACTCTCTGCCATTGCATTTCTCAGTTTGTTCGATTGATTTCGAAGCGATTTTTGTCTCGAATGTTTTTTGTTTTCTATTCTAGTTTTTGGAATTTTGTTGATTCTGTCAGGATATTTTTTGATCTCTTTTGAAAACGAACGATTTTCAATTTCGTTTATTGTCTTCGGGTAAATTCAAATCGACGGTCGATCGAAAACGAAAAGATTCGTATTTAGTGTCATCGGTATTCTCTTCAGTTTTGCTTATTGGATATCTGCAGAAAAAATGCTTCAATCAGAACGAAAAGCATCTGCTGAACGATTACGAGTAAGTGGAATTGAATTCGATCGATTGAAAAGTTAATTTCGATTTATTCTATCAAAGCAATTGCAGCTACGTGCAGATATTGATCAACGGTAGAAGTTTTTTTTTTGTTCAACGAATGAATAATTAATTAATTGTTTTGTTTAAAGAAATGTTCAAGAATTTCTCCAGTCGAATACATCATCGACTTTGCCAAGTTATGAGCAAACTGTTTTACCATATCGAGGTAAAGTTTCGAACGAATATCGAACGAATTCAAGAGAATTATTGCGTCATTTAGAAATTCCTCCATCGTACGACGAAGCAATTAAACTAAAATCAGTCGAAATCTGCTGAAGTCTCATATTTTTGTGTCTTATGAATCTCTTTATATATATTTTTGTGTCATTAAATAAAAGTCATTTGCTGGATAAATAGTAAAAGGAACGAGAATGACTAATGTATTCTTTAGTTTTACGATGAAAAAAACGAACAATTTGAATGCAATTGATGAACCACGATTAGTCTGGTTGAGACATTTTTCGGCGGGAATTTGTGCAGGTGCAGTTAGTCGGACTTGTACAGCACCGATTGATCGTTTACGAACATTCTTCCAAGGTTATTTTTTTCTTTATTATTATTGATTTGACAAGTTAATCGATTTGATATTCTAGTTTACGGACTTGATACAAATGGACAAATGACAATTCGTCAGACGATAAGTTCAATGATAAAAGAAGGTGGTATTCGATCGCTATGGCGTGGAAATTTGATGAATATTATTAAAGTTTCACCTGAAACTGGTATTCGTCTGATGGCCTATGAAACATTCAAACGTTTCGTCGGCCAAACAACAACTCAGGAAATCAGTGTCTTCCAAAAATTTCTCTGTGGTTCAGCAGCTGGCTGTACAGCGAGTGTGATAATCTATCCAATGAAAACGATCAAAGTTCGATTATAAAAACAAAAAACAAACATTGATTTGAAATATTCTTTAGACTCGATTAACAATTCGTAAAACGAACGAATACAAATCGATTATCGATTGTATTCTGAAAATCTATACTCGAGAAGGTCTTCGAGCGTTCTACAAAGGTCTATTTCCAAGTGTATTAGCCATTCTTCCAGCAAGTGGAATCGATCTTGCTCTGTACGAAACACTCAAACGTCGTCTCGAAAGATATCACAATCATCCAACAAATCCAATAGAAAAACTACTCATCGGAAATATTTCTAATGGTGTCAGTCAGTTCTTCATTTACCCGTTGTTAAACGTTCGAACACGACTTCAGTCAAATATTCAACAAAAAGAAACCATGACCGAGATCCTTCGATCTCTTTGGAAATATCACGGCATTCGAGGACTTTATAACGGATTCTCCTTGCATATGCTACGTTTAGCACCGGCCAGTGGAATCTCATTCGTTACATTCGAATACGCGAGTCATTTACTCGGCGCCAAAGCCTTGTAGAGATTTTTCTGTGTAATTTATTTAGGAAATTATTTTTCGTCTGTGTGCTTTATTGAAGCAAAATATTTTTGTTTAACGAATAAAATAAACAAGAAATACGTATCGAATTTCAATTCGAGTTCGTTTGTTTTGCTGTTTTGGTAATTCATCGTCTGAGTGAGGCTATTAGGCGTCGAAAGCAAAAGCAAATCGAATGAAAATAAACAAAATAAATCTGTAAAATGTTTCTTGTTGCTCTGCATTTCTTTTTCTTCTTTCATTTGTTCGAAGAATCTGTTAACTTTGAAAGAGAAAAATGATTTTCATCTCTCGGAAGCGATTTTTTTCTTTTTCAATAAGAGTCTTTGTTGACTTTTGAGAAATTAAACGTTTAAAATACTTGAAATTCATTCCTTCGTTTTCATTTAAATAGAAAAAGAAAAAGAAGTTTCATGATACCGAGTGCTGCTGTTATACATCGAGAAAAGCATTTCAATCTTCTTTTAGCTCGAGAATTAAATTATCTCGAACGTGAACACGAACAAAATCTCTTAACAATTGAAAAATTAGAAAAATACGTCGAATTCGAACACAATCGAACCAAAGATCTTCGACGACGAAAACATTATCTTTCGCCAATTCGTCACAAATCAATCGAACGCCCTGAACCGTCGATTATCGAAAGTAGTATCGTGAATAGTGACGATCAAAGTGATGTTTCAACATCGTCAAATCACCGAAAATATCATCGAGCTTGTTTCAAAGCTCAACGTTTGCCACCATTGATTAAATCCAAACGACACAAACAAACAAATCCTCATTCAAATCCACAATCCGATAATTTTACATTAATTTCCGAACCATTACCATCTATTTCATTACCAAAATTAACTATTCTAGATAAACAAATTCAAACATTCATGGAAGCCTTGCCAAAATATCAAGGCCTGGAAAAAGGTTTCGATAATTTTGCTCCATCGTCACTCTACTCGAATCGAGCACGTATTGCAATGAGATGAGCTAAAGTTCAACGAAAGAAAAACAACCAGACACGAACTTCTCTCTCTCTCTCTCTCGCCGTTTTCTCCTGTCATCATCTAGTCATATGTTTTATTTCTTCGATAATCAACGACGATCTGTATTTTTATTTTTCTTCTGTTTAACTTTCTATGGTATCTATCAAAACTAATGAGTTTTTATTTTTATTTTCACTGAATTTAATCAACATAAAAAGAAAAAGAAACCGAGAATAAAACACAGGATTTTATTGTCGAGCTAGATATTCACGTTTTTGACATTCGTATATACGTCGAATGTCATTACGAAAATTAACATTAAAAAATGAGTAGATCAGCGGGTTGCACTAAAGAAACAGAGAACATGTTAACTTGAATCTTTGAATCTCATTAAAGAAAATAAACTTACAGCACTATTGATATAGTAAAGTAAAAACAGAACTTCACGAAATTCATTTGGTTTTATGTTAAATAAACTAATTACGATTGATGGTAAATACATTAAAATAAACGTTGCTGTCACAATAAACAATGTTAATGTTGTTCGAATATTTGCTAAACGTTCTTGACGTTGTTGTCGATCAAATATACGTTTTGTCTCATTGTCAAAAACAGAAAAACGTCGAGTGGAATAAATCGAATTTCGTAGTTCGTCTTGTTGTTGTTGATTGTCATTATTATTATTCTCATTTGTACTCATTGGATCTTCAGTAATGCATTGATCAATTAATTCAGTTTGATTCGTTGTTGTCACTAAAGATAAGGCAAATAAATGATTGAGATGTACGTGTGTGTGTTTTTTTGCTTACTGAATGACACTTTTCTCTGTTGAACGAATAAATCCGATGGTCGACTTTGTCGAATCGATAGATTTTGACTTGGTTTTCTCACAATTGACTTTCGTGTTTCATTTTCATCCTTTTGTTGATCTTGCCCGGCATTTGTTTGAAATGTTGGCACTGTTAAATGTAGCGACGGTCTCAATGGTAAAACCGATTCATCGGTTATCGTCTGTTCAGTTCCACAGAAATGATTCGCTGTAATCGAATTCATTCTCGAACGAACTGCGTTCGATGTTGACGTTTCATCCCAGACTCCACTGGTGAAATACGTCATCGAGGTCATTGATATGGCGGAATAACGTTTGCCACGCGCACCTTGAACTTCGAGAATAATGTGATTTGACATTGGCTTTATTTGACAGGTCTGATTTCTGGATAAATATTCGATTGAGCTCGGCGATGATGAACTCGAATTCGATGAAAAATTTTTCCAACAACATAAACTCGATCGAGTTTTAAACGACGAAGAATTCGATGGTATTAAATACGATTGAAGAATCGCTCGGTAACGAGAAAATTTCTTTATTCGACTGCGACGTCGTTGATAAATTGCATTATAAATAAATGAATAAAGAATCAACACAGTCAAAATACATAAAACAAATAAGGCCGTATGAAATAATCGATAAATATTCAAAAATGTCGAATATTGAACATCTTAAAAGAAAAGCACAAAAAAAAAACAAAATGAAAAAAGAAAGTTTTGCTCTTACGTAGACTAAATCTCGGACTACATTTGACATTTGTGATATTGCCAATTGTAAATGGTAGAACAACAAGTGCCGCACCTTTCAAATGTTCGACATGTGCATAATCAGGCAAATCAAATGAATTTAAATTATCAATTTGAAGATATTTCGTATGATTATTATGCAGATGTAAAACATGTTCCATTGTAGAATATTCTCTCATTGGAATAATAGCTAAACAAAAAGGAAAAATAGGAAAACAATTGATGTGTCCGTGTGTGTGTGTGTTTACCTAAAATAGAAGTAATGATGCCGCATATAATAACAATTGAACGAGCCCGATCGATTGTTATGATTCTATACAAAGGCCAACAAATGCAAAAGTATCGATCGAATGCAATGATCGTTATCAAAAATGTCGAATAAAGTACATGTGTATTTAAATATCCGTAGAATTTACAGATAAATTCATTTCGTATACCGACAGTGATTTGATAGAGTTCTAATGGTGCCAAGAGAAGACAGATAATTAAATCGACAATGGCAAGAATTTTAATGAAAAATGTACAAGTTTTATTGTCACTTCGATTGGTATAAACGTAGAGTACGAGTAGATTTCCAATAGTTCCACAAAGAATTGTTATTATTAAAATAAACCAAACTGAAATCAGGATAAATAAATGTAGAAAGTACTCGTTCGATGTTAATGATGACGATGAATTGAAATCTGCCAATGTTTGATTCATTAAGGAAATTAATAATGACGAATGAGTTGATATTGTTGCCATAAACGAATTCTTCTTGTTTCCTTTTCTCTTCTTGTTCTTCTTCGTATTTCTAAAGCAAAATTTCCTTGTTTTGTAATTAAATCATCTTGCTTTTATTGAGAAAAACATGTTCAGAAGAGAACATGAAGAAAAGAAACGACAAATATTGTCTAAATTTCATCTATTGATCAAACGAGAGCGACATAGAAAAAAAACCGAACGAGAGTCACGATCGACTGAATAGACTTACATTTAGTTAAATAGTGTTGTTTTTTTTTCTCTAATTCTATGCAATTATCTTTGAGAAGAAAAAGAAAAGAACTAAACAGGGAAATTTAATTATTCCTTCTTCGATGCATCAAATAGGCGTATGATGTCTCTGTGTCTTTCTCTCCTATATCTAATCTTGAGTTTTTATTTCTTTTTCTTTCGGAATTAAAAGAATCTATCTGATGTTGACATCGACAGATCAGAATCAGCGAATATTTTTGTGTGTGTGCTCAGGAAAAGTAGGTGTATCTACTATTAATCTTCGAGGTATGATATTTAAGTCGGAAGTAATTTGCTATTTTCTTCTAGTTCAAATATGAAAAAAACTACGAGAAGAGAAAGAGACCTGAATATTAATCTAACAAAGAGTAGAAAATAAAAAGCAGATGCTTAAACAAGAAGAAAAACAAAAGTTCTTATTATAATCGATCGTTATGAATTATTCAATAAATTTCTTTTTTTTTCTTTCTTTTTAACATATCAAAGATTAACTATTTTCTTCGATTGAATACTAATATAAAAAACAAGAAGGCGAAGAGAAATGGTTCGCTCGAGAACGTTCTTTCTGACAAGTATAGCTCTTCAAATGACATTGTATCAAAAGAAAAAGTCGAAGTCTCTCGGCCTTTATTAACTATTTTTCTCTTATTATTATTAACCGTCAACTAGCAATCTAGAATTTCGAGATTTTTGGCTCGAGAATTATGTTACAATGTTGTCGGACGATAGAAATGATAAATGACTTCAACTGATTGACTTGTCGTGTTAACAGTTTGTTCATGTATATTTAAAATAAAATAAGAGGCAAAATTGCTCGTCCATCGAGTATTGAACACGCAACTCAAACTAATCAACTTTATCAAATTCCTTGCGTCTTAGTTTTAATAGCAATCAGATCGTTCGAGACAAGAAATTCTTTCGTACGTATGAGGACAAATTTCAACATAAGATTAAGGATAAAAATCGGAAAGTTGTTTTTTATGTGAAAAAAAACAAAACTAAAGCAAAGATATTTTTCAAAAAAATGCAATTTAATCCGAAGCTTTTGCTGTTTCATCATCATTTTCTTCGTCAGCTGCATTTTCATGTTCTTCATGCTAAAAATTCATCAATTCAAAAATGAAAATTCATTTAAATAACGGATTTACTTCAGAATGGTCTTCATCTTCGTGTTCACGTTCATGTTCATGTTCTTGTTCATGTTCGTTTTCGTTTTCGTTTTCGTTTTCTTGTTCGTGTTCGTTTTCTTCTTCTTCTTCTGAATGTTGTTCATGTTTGTGTTCTTCTTCAGCTAAAATCAACAATAATTTTAACTTTGTATTTACGTTTACTTCAATTGTTGTTTTTACTTTGTTGTTTTTCGTGTAAAGTTTTAACTTGTTCGGCATTTAATGTGTCATGAGGAGCAACTTTTTCGGTGGCATTTTTCCATTGATGTTCGGCCGATTCGAGGTCTGAATGATTGGAACGCAAAAGAAAACAGAAAACATTTTTTCAATTTTCAAAAACACTTGTGGATTTACCAATGGTTCGAACGATGTAGGTGAAAAGTGTAGTTTCGTGACTGGTTGCAGCGTCAATAACACACGAGAAGACACGTTCTGGAACTGTACGATTGACTGTGACTTCGATTGAGTAATCGAATGGAGAAATTGGAAAGATACGTCGAAGACGATCGCCATTGTGTTGATTTGTTGATAAATGTTCTGTGATGAGAACATTGTTGACAGACGAATCGCCAACAACCCAGAAAACGTTGTTTGAACCTGAAGTTCGAAGAAAAAAAACAACGGAATTGAATAGAAATTCGAGTGTTGTGCATTACGTTGATTGTTTTTAACAACACATTGAAGAAAAGCACTGTGATAAGCATCGAGAATTGTTGGTGAACTTGTACGCATGGCTGTGAAACATGGTAAAGCGTTGCCAGTTGGTTGACAGAGTCGTGGTGCTAAAAGCAAATCGAAAACGTTTTCATCTGTTTTTTTTTGTTCATTTGATTTTCTACTAACCAGTTGATTGAACTTGATAGGTGAGTGAAGCTGCGTTTGTATCGTCATTGGTTAAGATATTTTCGGCTTGTTCCGATGGATCCATCGACCATGGACGAATAACACAACGATAAGTTCCACTGTCGTCAACATTAACATGTCGTAATAAGATCGATGCATCGAGAACATCGGTTTCATTGGCATTTTTCACATGATGTGAGTTGCTGGTGACGAAACGAAGAACTGTCGGACGAACTGGCGGGTAGACTGGATAGATTTTAATGTTAACTAATTTTTGAGCATCTGTGTACCACCATTCGACTGTTGAACCTGTTTTAACAGAATACAAACATGAGAATTTACAAAGAAAGAAGAGATTTTTGTTCGAAATTACGTTTTGAATGAGCGACATGACATGGTAAAACAAGACTGTTGCCTGATGTTCGTAATGTTACTGGACTAGTTGTTGATGTTTCAAGAAAACATGGTGTTGTTCGATCACCGGTCGATGATAACTCACTGCAGAATAACGCGCTTGATGATAAAAACTAATAGAATCAAAAGAAGAAAATTCGTTTGAGATACACCCTCATGCTTTCTTTTACTGTAATTATCAAAATAAACGAGCAAAGGCTTAAATTTCGATGGTTAAGAAACATATTCACGTTGAATGTCTATAGATTCGATTAGATAGAAATGAAGAATTAACCACATCAAACCCTTGGTACTTATCTATCGAAACGAACAAAGGCGAAGATATACATCATCGATTATATGATATCAAGGGTTTTCATTTTATATCGACTATAGGCAGTTAGTCTATCGGTTAGCGGGTTCATATGTTTTCATCCAATGGATTTTCAGTTCAAATTCCAACAAAGAATCTTCATTTTTTTTTATTTATTCGAATATTTGAATGACTAAATCAACAATTTATCAAAAATAATGAATGAAATCATGATTTTTTCTCTTTCTCTCGCGTCTCGTTCTTTCTGCTGTTGTATCTTTTCTTTTTTTGTTCTTGATTCATTCAAAATAAAGAATAGCCGAAGTCTTAAAAATCACTTTCTTTTCTTTCTTCTTCTTCTCCTCCTGAAAAATTCTTAGGTAATAATGGCATGTCGATGTCAATGTCCTTTTTTCTATTAATTCATTGAACTCGATACTTTCACGAGTTCGATAAGTAGTCGCACTACTATAGTTACGATTCTGTATATTTTCTTTTCATTAAAATGCAGAAGAGAGAGAAAAGGATTTGTTCGAACAAGAAGAAGAAAAAAAAGAAACAAGAATATCATTCTCGTACTTTTTTTCTCTTCTTTTTCATAATGCAACCGAAAGAGCGAGAAGAAAGAGAAAAGGTTGTGTTATTTTTCATTTTGTAGAGTTCGGTATTAGTAATGTTTTTTCTCATTGGTTTTATTTGGCATGTTGCAGCAAGTTTTGCATTTCTCATTGCGATTCTTACGTCCAATTGGTTTTCACTTTCGAATGTAAGTGGATCACTGAGCGGAACTGTTCAACGAGGTGTTTTCTACGTTTGTGATGTAATTGCAACAACTTCAATTTCTCAACAAACCGAATGTGCGTCGATTCTCGATGCACAACCAGGAAATATTCCAAAGAATCGTTTAGATGACCGTAAAAAATATCCGAAATCGACTAATTCAAAGCAAAATAAAATATTTTGTTTATTTTACAGAACTTGCTCTTGCTTCAGCAGCACTTGCGATCGGTTGTGCTGGACTTAGCGTGATTATTATTTGGCTCTCGGGACTCTATTTTAATTCTCGAAAGAAAACGAACTGTACATCGTGTTTATTAATATTTACTTTTCTTTTATTATTTATCACTTGTAAGTCATTTGCGGAATAGAAATGAGCAAAAACAATTTGTTTATATTCGTATTTAGTCTGTGCATCGGCTGCTGTTTGGATTTTACTCATTTCTGAAACATTAGCTCTAGGCTATTCGATTAATCGATCGATGTTTAATTGGCCAATGTGGTTAGCTGTTGGCTCGACAGGTGGTTTTTTTCTCGCCTGGATTCTTTATCTTATTTCATTTTGCAAGACCTGTTGTGGAAAACGACAACGTGACGAATCGCTTTACTATGCTCGAAATCAATACTAAAGTTTCGTTTGTTTCTTTTGCTTTATTTTTGAATTTTTACAATCAAAATAAATTATTGATCGAAGAAAAAATGTTCTTGTTGCCGTTGTGAAATCTTTTTAAGATCCTTTACAGAACGCCATTAGACTCAATATGAACGCATAGAGATAGCCCATTGTTGCGCCAAGATTAATCCAAAATGAATAACCAAATTCGCCGATATTAATGTCAAAGGACAGACCGGACGATGAGTAAAGCCATTTGTTTATTGTTAACATGATTGCCCAGGTACCACTGGATAATAAAACTAAAGAAAAACATCGAAATTGATTTCGAAAGAAAATTAACACGACATACAGCTGATGAAAATGCAGATTGATGCTAAGAAAAGTAAACATTTTGACTCATTACCAGCTGCCGAACGTTGGACATACCACGAGCCAAATATAAGAGCCAATAAACCAATTCCAACGCAACCAACTGATATACAAGCCATGACGAATATTAAGACTAAACAAAAGCGATTCTCAACGAAATCTTCGAGATATAAAAATCAGTGAATTTCTTACTCGATGCTAACGACATCGAACCACCAGATACCGATGCAAATGTCCACAAGGTTGTATTTCCTGCTTGTCTATTTAAAACATTGAATTGAACATTGAGCAAATTCGATGTGAACCAAAATGGTAAAAGTATAGCTACAGTAAATGCCAATGTTGCGCAAATTGTAGCTTGGTGAGATTGTAAAGCAAGCGTCATACTTCCGTGTTTGTTTTTTTGTTCAATGAAAAGATAATGAAGAGTTTTTATATTTTTTACTACGTCTTAAAAATAAAAGCAGCAGCAGCATCCTTCTTCTTCTTTTTTTTCTTCTTCTCTCCCGACGCTTTTGCATCTCTAATCTCTGGATTGACACTTTTTCCGTTTGTCATTTTCTGACGATGTCAAAAAAAAAAAGAAAAAATTCCGCGAAGTTTAAAGTCGCAATTTTTTTCTTTTATGTTTCACCGAATATTTTATCTTCAGGCAAGTATTATTAAATGACGGATGAGTTACTAACAAAAAAAAACCGGATTTGAGCGCAAATAAATTAAAAAAATTTAAAGAAAAGAAGATTTTTTTATTGGTTGAAAAACAGTTTTTGAAAGATAATCTTTGTTTGGTCCCTTGACTTGATAATTTATCTCAAATTGAGATAATTCTGTTCCGTTGAACGCAAACAAATACGAAGCTGAATAATGATCTTGACTGCATAGATGTTCACCACGAGCAGTCCACCCCAATTTCGATGTATCTTTCGGTTGGAATTCGATTCGATGAAACAGATTCGTCCGTTGACTTTTTTCATCAACAAAATAAACCGTCAACGCATCTTGTTTTTCATCATAATGATAAAGATATTTTTGACTTATATCCAACGGATTTTGAGACGGTAAAATCAATTTTCCTTGTTCTTTATAAAGAAGTTCAGTTGAATTGACAGATTGAAACTGACATTGACCTTGAACAGTGCCGTCCGACGGTTTACCAGTGAGAACACGTTCGAACGACCATTGACTTTCGAGAAGAGCTCGAAAAACAGCACCAGCTACGAACCGACCATTGTTTGCATCTTGAGATAGTTGGTTGATTTCATCGGTAACATTCGGATCGGGCCCATTAGGACGAAAATCTGTCGACGTACACGAGTCATTTGTCGGAGAGAAATTTGCACCGAAAACATCACGAGCTAATTCATCGGCTGTGCCGACGAAATCTGCGTGCGGAAATTGAGGTCGAGGTCGTTGCTCGCGAATGTTTTCTTCCATTGTTAAACCAGCTTGTTGAATGGCAAATGAAGGCAAAGGTATTCGACCGGAAAATATCGATGCAACCCAACGTGATTGTAATTCAATAATAGCCCAAAATGGGCCTCGATACATGCCAATAAATGCAAGAGTTTTCAATTCCGGATGAAAGACTGTTCGATGAAGAATTATCGGACAGAATATATCATTCGGTTGATAGGATAATTTCTTAAGAATATCTTCTGAAAAGAAATCTAAACAAGGTCGATAGCCTGTACATAAAACTAAAACATCATTCGAATTCGTTTCGATTGTTTGACTATTATTTAGAACTAATGTACCATCATCGTTTACTTTAACTAATCGGCCATGTTGTAAAGTGATCTTCTCCGATCGACACCATTCAGCATAGAAATCTGAAATGGTGATAAAAACCGGTGATTCATCGTCATTTGCGTCGAT
>Ga0209930_1001487_pt1 | contig 36329 bp, 33 predicted proteins | sample ThiBiot_500_biof_2_FD_183948 | JGI IMG/M metagenome (GOLD analysis project Ga0209930, IMG submission 183948) | Wastewater bioreactor microbial communities from Cape Town, South Africa - Thiocy_cont_500_biof (SPAdes) | ecosystem: Engineered > Bioreactor > Thiocyanate-remediating >... | reverse complement strand
CCATCCTTCGCCGCGAGCGCGCGGTTGATGAGGCGCGCCACCTCGGTCGAGCCGGTGAAGGCGACGCCCGCGACATCGGGATGCGCGACGAGCGCTGAGCCGACGCGGCCGTCGCCCAGCACAAGCTGCAGCGCGCCTGGCGCGACGCCCGCTTCATGAAGGATGCGCACCGCCTCGCTTGCGATCAGCGGCGTCTGCTCGGCCGGCTTCGCGATCACTGCGTTTCCCGCCGCCAGCGCCGCCGCGACCTGCCCGGTGAAGATCGCGAGCGGAAAATTCCACGGGCTGATGCAGACGAACACGCCGCGTCCGCGATGGATCAGGCGATTCTCCTCGCCGGTCGGTCCGGGCAGCAGTTCGCCGTCGCCGAAGCTCTTGCGCGCCTCCATGGCGTAGTAGCGCAGGAAGTCGATCGCCTCGCGCACCTCGGAGATGGAATCGTCGAGCGTCTTGCCGCCTTCGGACTGGAGCAGCGCGATCAGTTGCGACTCGCATTCCTGGAAAAGCGCGGCGGCGCGTTCGAGCGCGCTGGCGCGCAGAGCGACGGGCTTCGCGTTCCATGCAGCGGCATAAGTCGCCGCGACGCGCATGGCCTCGGCTGCGAGCGCTTCGTCGGCTTCGATCACCCGGCCGACGATCTTTTCCGTCGCGGGGTTCCGCACCGCGCGCGCAGCGCCCTTGGCGGCCGCGCCATTGACGATGGACGCGGCGGTCAGATTTTCGCCCAGCGCGCCGCGCGCCTTGCTGATGGCTCGCGTCAGCGCCGCAAGGCTGTCCGCATGTCCCAGCTCAACGCCTTCCGAATTGCGGCGCGTTCCGTAGAGATCGCGCGGCAGCGGGATGCGCGGATTGGCGGCGCTTGCAGGCGCGCCGATCCAGTCCCGCGGGCGGGTGAGCAGCTTCGCAACCGGAACGTTCGCATCGGCGGCGACGCTGACGAAGCTTGAATTGGCGCCGTTCTCCAAGAGTCGCCGCACGAGATAGGCGAGCAGGTCGCGATAGCCGCCGACGGGCGCATAGGTGCGACAAGCAATGGCCTCCCTTCCGGATGATGCGGTCTCCATCAAACGGCCGTAGGCGGCTTCGCCCATGCCGTGCAGGCGCTGAAACTCGAAGCCCTCCGCGTCGCCCGCCAGCTCCAGCACGGTCGCGATGGTCAGCGCGTTGTGGGTCGCGAATTGCGGGAAGATGCGGGGCCGGTGCGCCAGCAGATCCTGCGCGCAGGCGACATAGGAGAGATCGGTCATCGCCTTGCGGGTGAAGACGGGATAGCCCGCAAGGCCGCGCTCCTGCGCGCGCTTCACTTCCGTGTCCCAATAGGCGCCTTTCACCAGCCGCACCATCATGCGGGCGTTGTGGGCGGCGGCCAGATCGTCGATCCAGCCGATCACCGCGCGGGCGCGCTTCTGATAGGCCTGGATCGCGAGGCCGAAGCCGTCCCATCCCCGCAGCGAGGGATCGGCGAACACGGCGGCGATCACGTCGAGCGACAGCTCCAGCCGGTCGGCCTCCTCGGCGTCGATGGTGAAGTTGAGGTCATGCCGCTTCGCCATCCGGGCGAGATCGATGACGCGCGGCGCCAGCTCCTTCAGCACGCGCTCCTCGCTCACCGCCTCGTAGCGGGGATGCAGCGCCGACAGCTTCACCGAGATGCCGGGACGGTTGGGCAGCTTGTCGGATCCCGCCCTGGCGCCGATGGCGGCGATCGCGTCGGCGTAGCTCCGGACATAGCGCTCGGCGTCGCCGGCGGTGCGGGCGCCCTCGCCGAGCATGTCGAAGGAATAGCGGTAAAGGCGTCCGCTCCTGCTCGTGGCGCGCTTCAGCGCGTCCTCGATGGTCTCGCCGAGCACGAAATGATTGCCGAGCACGCGCATCGCCTGCCGCGTCGCGAGACGCACGGTCGGCAGCCCCATGCGCTTCACGAGCTGGCCGAGAATTCCTTCCGGCGTTTCGCCCGGCTGGATCACGCGGGCGGTGAGGCCGAGCGCCCAGGCCGAGGCCGAGACGAGCAGCGCGTCCGATTTCGTCTCATGGCGGGCGAAATCGCCCTGGCCGAGCTTGTCCTCGATCAGGCGGTCGGCGGTGGCTCCGTCAGGCACCCGGAGCAGCGCCTCCGCCAGCACCATCAGTGCCAGACCCTCGCGGGTGGAAAGGGAATATTCCCGCAGCAGCTCCTCGACCCCGCCAATGCCGCCCTTGCGGTCGCGAATCGCGCCGATCAGCTCCGTGGCGCGCGCGTCGATGCGCCTCTCCCGGTCAGGCGACAGCTCCGCGGCGGCGAACAGCTCGGCGGCGAGGGTGACATCGTCAAGCGCGTAAGGGGCTCTGAAAGGGGCAGGGCTGGGCATGATCGGATTCCGCGAATGTCTCCATCATACTCCGCCATTGCCAGCGGTTCGAGCGGGATTTAAGGCGATTGCTGCGCAGCAATCACTAAATGATTACGGAATTCCGGTGAAAAATGCAGGATCTTGACCGGGCCGACAGAGCCATTCTCGCCGCCCTTCAGCAGGACGGGAGGATTTCACTGACCGACCTCTCCATGAAGGCCGGGCTGTCGCCGACGGCCACCACCGAGCGTTTCAAGCGGCTCCAGCGCGACGGCTATGTGACCGGCTTCCGGGCCATGCTCGATCCGGCCCGGCTCGGCCGCGGGCTGCTGATCTTCGTCGAGGTGCTGCTCGACAAGACGACCCCCGACGTGTTCGAGCGCTTCAACGCCGCCGTCGTCCGGGCGCCGGAGGTGCTGGAATGCCATCTCGTCGCCGGCGGCTTCGATTATCTCGTCAAGACGCGGGTGGCCGACATGGCGGCCTATCGCCAGTTCCTCGGCGAGAAGCTGTGGCCGATGCCGGGCGTCAAGGAGACGCGCACCTACGCCGTCATGGAGGAAGTGAAATCGGACGGGCTTCTGCCCATCGGATAGACAGGGCCGCGCGCCACGCCGGTCTTCCGCGCGATGAAAAACGTTGCGTCAGGGCTGGTCGGGGGCTTTGGTAGGCGACCCACCGTCATGGACATGACCATCATGGGCGTTCTCAAATCCAATCTTTTCAACGGCGCCGGCCGCGACGACCTTGAGGCGTGCGCGGCCGATCACGCATTTAATTTTTTTCAGGGAAAGCCAGCCAACGCCGGCAGAGGCCCCGCCATCAACCGCATCCGCACGGCGCTTCTGCGGCTGGGCTTCTCTTCCGCCAGCGATGGGCCGGGAGAGTATGGACCGGCGACGACGCGGGCGGTGCTCGCCTACAAGGGGCCGCCGCGCATGATTCTCGGCGCGGGCCAGAGAACGCCGGACGCGGTCGTCGGGCGCCAAACCGTCATGCGCCTGGACAAGGATATCCTGGCGGGCGGGCTCGACGATCCGGAGCCGGCCCCGGCGCCGCCGCTCGAATTCGGGGCGACAAGCTGGCGCTTCAATTTCTTCGGCAACACGTCGAACGGGGTTTTCTCGCTCTTCGTCAGCAGCCTGGAGGGGCAGGACAGCCAGCAGTTCGAGATTCGCGCGCTGAATATCGACGACGGCGATCTCGCCTCGTTTCGCGGCTCCTCGTCAGGCCCGTTCGCCACCAGCAAGAAGGTGCTGGCGAAGGATTTCCACGGCGCCGGCTGCACAGTGCGGCTGCGCAAGGAACTGCCTCTCGGCGGCTCGGGCCTGATCTCGGGCTTCATCGAGTTGAGGCTGGCGGCGGGGATCAACCCGATCCTCACAGTCCTGCCCTTCGCCGACGAAAATCTGACTTCAGGCTTCCGAAGCGGCGTATGGGCTCTCACCGGCCAGGTGCTTAACCCCTCGATCAGGCGGCGCCCCGTCTCGAGCGCCGAAGGCGGGCCTGCGCTCTCGCCCTCCGCGGCCGCGGTGAGCCCGTCCCAGACGCACGGCATCCGGGCCTTGCGCCGTCACACCTTCCTGCGCTGACGCGCCAGCGCGACGTCGCCGTGCGGGCTTGACCCGCGCGCGGCTTTCTCACCCTTCATCAAAACGCTCGCTGCGCGGCGCAAAGCCGGGCATGACGGCGGACTGTTTGGAGAATCACCATGATCGAGACTCGCGCCGCCGTGGCCTGGGAGGCCAACAAGCCGCTCACCATCGAGACCATCCGCATCGAGGGACCGAAGGCGGGCGAGGTTCTCGTCGAGATCATGGCGACGGGCGTCTGCCACACCGACGCCTACACGCTGTCGGGGCTCGATTCGGAAGGAAAGTTCCCGTGCGTCCTCGGGCATGAGGGCGCGGGAATCGTGCGCGAGGTCGGCGCCGGAGTGACGTCGCTGAAACCCGGCGATCATGTCATCCCGCTTTACACGGCCGAATGCCGCCAGTGCAAAACATGCCTGTCCCGCCGCTCGAATCTCTGCACCGCGGTGCGCGCCACGCAGGGGCAGGGCGTGATGCCGGACGGCACGTCGCGCTTCTCCTGCGACAGCGGGGAAATCTTCCACTACATGGGCTGCTCCACCTTCTCGAACTTCACCGTGCTGCCGGAGATTTCGCTGGCGAAGGTTCGCGAGGACGCGCCTTTCGACAAGATCTGCTACATCGGCTGCGGCGTGACCACGGGCGTCGGCGCGGTGATCTACACCGCGAAGGTGTGGCCCGGCGCGAATGTCGTCGTGTTCGGCCTCGGCGGCATCGGCCTCAACGTGATTCAAGCGGCGCGCATGGTCGGCGCGGATAAAATCATCGGCGTCGACCTCAACCCCGCGAAAGCAGAGATGGCGCGCAAATTCGGCATGACCGATTTCATCAATCCCGACGAGGTCGGCCGCGACAAGGTCGTGCAGGCGATTGTCGATCTCACCGGCGGCGGCGCGGATTTCTCGTTCGAATGCATCGGCAACGTGCATACGATGCGGCAGGCGCTCGAATGCTGCCATCGCGGCTGGGGCGAATCGATCATCATCGGCGTCGCGCCCTCGGGCACAGAGATTTCCACGCGGCCGTTCCAACTCGTCACCGGGCGCGTGTGGAAGGGCTCGGCCTTCGGCGGCGCGCGGGGGCGCACCGACGTGCCGAAGATCGTCGACTGGTACATGGACAAGAAAATCAACATCGACGACCTGATCACGCACACCATGCCGCTCGACCGGATCAATCACGCGTTCGATCTCATGCATGAGGGCAAATCGATCCGCAGCGTCGTGGTGTTCTGAGCCCGCCCGCTCGGGTCCGGCCGCCCGTTCAACCCCCCGCCGCCGCAACTCCGCTGCGCGCGGCGGGCCGTTCGCCGCGACGGACTCGCAGTCTATCGTCGCGCGATCAGAACAACGCATGAGACAAGCCGATGTCCGATCTTTCCGCCTTCCCGATCACCACGCGCTGGCCCGCGAAACACCCCGACCGCATCCAGCTCTATTCGCTGCCGACGCCGAACGGCGTGAAGGTCTCGATCATGCTCGAGGAGACGGGTCTGCCCTACGAGCCGCATCTGATCGACATCATGAAGAATGAAACCTGGGGCCCGGCATTCCTGTCGCTCAATCCCAACGGCAAGATTCCGGCGATCATCGATCCGAACGGCCCTGGAGGAAAACCGCTCGGCCTGTTCGAGTCCGGCGCGATCCTGCTCTACCTGGCGGAGAAGACCGGACGTTTCCTGCCTGCCGATCCGGCGCGGCGCTACGAGACGATCCAGTGGGTCTTTTTCCAGATGGCGTCGATCGGCCCGATGTTCGGGCAGGTCGGCTTCTTCCACAAGTTCGCCGGCAAGGATTATGAGGACAAGCGCCCGCGCGACCGCTACGTCGCGGAATCGAAGCGCCTGCTCGGCGTGATCGAGAGCCGGCTGAAGGGCCGCGACTTCATCATGGACGAGTATTCGATCGCCGACATTTCGATGCTGGGATGGGTGCGCAATCTCGTCGGCTTTTACGGTGCCGGCGAGCTGGTCGATTACGCTTCGCTCAAGCTGGTTCCGGCCTGGCTGGAGCGGTGCCTAGAGCGGCCGGCGGTGAAAAAGGGGCTGGAGATTCCGAAACGGCCGTAAGCGGCGGGAACAGGCGGCGCGCTGTGACGCAGCGCGTCCGCCTCTGTAATCATCACGCGCGCGAGTTCCTGAAACGCCCGCCGGCGCGCGGGCGCTTCACTTTCGACAGGCGAAGGGAAGAAACGTGCTCGCCGTTCCGGCGTTCATCGCGCGCACGACCATGACATTGGCGAGCGCGAGCTCCTGTTTGGACCGCGGGCAGACATCCGCATCCTTCAAACAGCCCGAGGCGAGAAAGGCGTCGTGCCGCTCCAGAAAATCGGCGCTCAGTCCGGCGCGCCCGAAGCGCGCCAGCGCCTCCTTCCAGGCGTCGCGATAGCGGGCGCATTTCTCCACCGTCCAGGAGCGCGGCGGCGGCGCGTCCTGCGCGCCAGCGGGAAGACCGCTCAATGCCAGCGCACATGCGGCGGCGACCGCCAATGGCAGACTGAATTGTCGCTGATGCATCACGGGTCCGCCTTGGTCAGAGAATGCGGCGCAAGCGCGTCGAATCTTCCCCCGCCGATGGATTTGCGTCTGGCCGCAATTCGCCGGACGGCGGCGCGCGAACCGGGTCGATCATTAAAATTTTAGCGAATTCAACCTGTTAACGAAAGGTTACGAAATTTTCAGGTTTTGTTGACGCCAGGCCTCGAAGATGGGACTGACGCCAGGCGGGCGATGGTTGGCGGAACAAATTTTCTTCGAGGAACTGATGAAATTTTTCTTCAGACTGGCGGCCGCCAGCATTCTTGCCGGTCTCTCCTTCACGCAGGCGAACGCGGCGCTCGTGTCGTTCACCGGCAACGGTCAGTTCTCCCATCTGTCGGGCTGCAGCGGCTGCGGCATCTACAGCGGCGGCAACGCGCTCGACATGTCCGGCTTCAACAACAGCAAGCTGGTCATCACGGACATCACCGACAGCGTCGCGACCAACGCGAACGACGTCGTGATCGGCAAGATCACCTGGACGAATAACGCTTCGTTGTTCACGGACCAGAACTTCAATGTCCGCTACACCTTCACGCTCAGCTTCACCTCGCCGAGCGTCGCGATCGATTCGCAGCAGTTCACGCTCAACATCAAGCAGCCCACGAATCCGGCGCCTGACAGCGTGTTCAACATCAGCAACGCGACGCTCGCGGGCCTTGGCCCGTTCACGCTCGCCGGCGTCACGGTGTCGGACATCCGCTTCAGCCTCGGCGGCCTCGGAAGCTATGATGGAAGCACCTGGAAGAACCCCGAGCATGGCGTCTCGACGCTCTACATTACGGCTGATTTCACCTCGGCCGTGCCCGAGCCGTCGACCTGGGCGATGATGCTGATCGGCTTCGCCGGCCTGGGCTTCGTTGCGTCCCGCCGCAAGCAGGCGGCGCTCGCCGCCTGATCCAACGGCGTTTTCTCGCCTGCAAAGACCGCCTTCGGGCGGTCTTTTTGTTGAAGGGCCTCTCTTCCCCGGAGCAACGCGGATCCTACCGACGGCTGGGCCGACGCGCCGGCCGCGGCGACGCCAGCGCCGGGCGGGCGGCGATCAGCGCAGGTCGCATGCGTTTCCGAAAAGCCCGATTCCACTTTTCCGCGGCATGCTATAAGAGACGCGCCGCGTGGTCCCGTAGCTCAGCAGGATAGAGCGGCGGTTTCCTAAACCGTAGGTCACAGGTTCGAATCCTGTCGGGATCACCATCACCGCGTCGCGCGGGTTTCAGGCGGCGCTTGCGCTCAGCCCGCGCGCGAGGGCGTAGACGGTCCGGCTGGTCGGAATGTCGAGGCCGAGCCGCTCCGCCATCTCGATGACGACGCCGAGAAGGCCATCCACTTCAAGCCGCCTGCCGGCCTCGGCGTCGGCGAGCATCGAGGTGCGGAAATCGCCGAGCTTGCGCGCAAGGCCCCAGCGCTCGTCCACGGTCATCGGCAGCCTGATCCCGGCGGCTTCGCCGACGGCGACGAACTCCTCCATCATCGCCCGCATCATCCGCGACAGGCGCGCATCGCCGAGGATCGGAGCGGTGGACAGCCGGGTCAGCGCGCTGACCGGGTTCATGCTCATATTGCCCCACAGCTTGGTCCAGATGTCGATGCGGATCGTCGTCGAGATCGGCGCGGAGACGCCGCTCGCCTCCATCAGCCGCGACAGTTCGCGGGCGACGTCGGAGATCTCGCCCGAGGCGTCGCCGAACGTGAGTTTGTCGAGCTTGCCGATGGCGATCACGCCCGGCCCCGCGACCTTCGTCGACGCATGGACGACGGCGGCGATCGGCGACGCATCCCGCAGAAGGGCGGCGGCGCGCCCGCCGGGATCGACGGTCTCCAGCCGCGCATCCTTCAGCGGCCCCTCGACGCCATTCAGGAACCACCAGGGAACGCCGTTCATCGCGGTGACGACGGCGACGCCGGGCCTCAGCGCCGGCGCGATCGCCTCGACGGCGGAGGGAAAGTCGAAGTTCTTGACGGTGAGAATGATTATGTCCGGCGCGGGCAGCTCATTCACGCGCCCCGCTGCGGCGATGGCGTAGGAGCGGCGCTCGTCGCCATCCTGAATCAGCAGCCCGTTGGCGCGAACGGCGTCGAGCGCCGCGCCGCGCGCCAGCAAGGAAACGGATGCGCCCGCCTGCGCCAGAGCGCCCGCCAGCCATCCGCCGATGGCCCCCGCGCCGACAACCAGAATGTTCATGTGTCCGTCTGCCGCAGCCAACCCATGGCGAGGTCGCGCGGGGGGCGGGCGATTGCAAGCGAAATCGTCGGCGGATCGGTCGCGCAAGGCGATCAGTTGCGCGCGGGGCCTGCGGCGGTCATGTCAAAGGGCGTGAGTCGGTCATTCATTTCCGCGCCTGTTCTCGCGCTCTGCGCCCCGGCGGCGATCGTTCTGGCGACGGCGCTCGCCGACGCCGCGCGGGCGCAGCCCGCCGCCGCTCCCGACCCCTGCGCCGCCGGACATGGGCCTGCGGTCGCGATCGAGGCGGTGACCGATGCAGGCGACATCCGCCTGTCGGACGGGCGCCTCGGGCGGCTCGCCGATCTCGATCTCGGGCGCGACGCCATATCCGCCGGCGCGTGGCCGGGTCATGTCGCCGCCATCCGCAAGGCGCTGGTCGGGCTGACCGTGACAGCCGACGAGGACGGCGGATTTCCCGACCGCTGGGGCCGGCGTCCGTTTCGCCTCAGTCTCGCCGGGGATTCCGAAACCGCGCATCGCCTTCTCGCGGCCCGCGGCCTCGCGCGCATCGCGCCGCTGGGGGAGCAGGAGGCCTGCGCGATCTCGCTTCTTCCCCTTGAAGCCGCGGCGCGCGCGCAGAAAGCGGGCCTGTGGCGCGAGCCGGCGGCGCGGGCCCTTGGCGCCGGAGAGGCGCCAGCGATTCGGGCGATGGCGGGGCGGTTCGCGCTCGTCGAAGGAAAAGTCGTTTCGGTAGGCGAACGACCTCGGCGCATCTATCTGAATTTCGGTCGCGACTTCCAGCGTGACTTTGTCGCAACACTGTCGCCGAAGACCGCGCGGCACCTCGAAAAAGCCGGAATCAGCCCGTCATCGCTTCGGGGCAAAACCGTCCGCGTGCGAGGCGTGATCGTTTTGCGGCGGGCTCCGGCGATAGAGATTACGGGCCCTGTGCAGATCGAGGTCGTCAGGTGAGGCAGGGCGCGACATCGTTGGCAAAACGCCGGAGTCCGGGACGGATCGTCGCGGCGGCTTTCGCCTGCGTGATGCTGGCCGGGTGCGTCACCACGGACGAACCGGGTCCGAAATCAATTCCGCTCCCGGGCGCGGCGCCGCGGGTCGTCGGGGCCACCAATGGGGAAACCGCGGCGCACGCCCAGCTTGTGGCGGCGTTCGGCGGCGCCTATCGCTCGCCGCGCATCGAGAGCGCGCTGAACGACATCGTGCGCAAGCTGGTGGCTGCGAGCGACGATCCCTCGCAACAGTATGACGTCACCATCCTGAATAACCAGACGATCAACGCCTTCGCGCTTCCCAGCGGCCGTCTCTATGTGACGCGCGGTCTGCTGGCGCTCGCCAACGACACGTCCGAGATCGCGGCGGTGCTGTCCCACGAGATCGCCCATGTCACGGCGCGGCACGCGCTGGCGCGCGGCGAGCTGGAGCGCAACGCCGACCTCATCCGCCGGGTCAGCGTCAACCTTCTCAACGACTCCAAAGGCGGCGATCAGGAAAAGGCGCGCTCGCGCCTGACGCTGGCGAGCTTCTCGCGCCTGCAGGAGCTCGAGGCCGACCAGATCGGCATCCGCACGATGGCCAAGGCGGGCTACGACCCCCACGGCGCAGTGCGCTTTCTGCAATCGCTCGGCCGCAGCGGCGCGTTTCGGACGAGCGCGGCGCGCGTCGATTTTCTCGCGACCCATCCGAGCACGCCGGAGCGCATTCAGAAGGCGCTGTCGGCGGCGCGCCAGATCGGCGGACCCGGCGTCGGCGAAAGCAGCCATGACGGCTGGCTGAAGGTGATCGACGGCATGGCCTATGGCGACGATCGCGCCTCCGGCCTCATTCGCGGACGCCTCTTCATCAATCCCGACGCCGGCTATCAATTTACCGCGCCGGAGGGTTTCGCGCTGGAGCGGAGCGGCGATTCGATCATCGGCCGCACCGAAGACGGGCGCCGCGCGATGCGGTTCGACCGGATCGCTCAACCCGCCGGACAGACGCCCGAGGCGCATCTGAAGGCGGGGCTGCTCGACGACGTCGCGATGGAGGACATCCGCAGCCTGAGAGTCGCAGCGTTTCCGGCGGCGACCGCGATCGGCCGCAGCAAGGACTGGTCCTACCGCTTCGGCGTCATCGAAATGAACGGCAGTTTCTACCGTATGATGTTCTCGGCGGAGACGCTCAGCCCGGAATGGGATCGCGCCTTTCTGGCCGCGATCGAGAGCTTCCAGCGCTTGACGCCGGAGGCGGCGCAAGCCGCCCGGCCGACCCATATCGGGCTCGTCACGGCGGCGCCGGGCGAGAGCGCGGCCGCATTGGCGTCCCGAATGGCGGTCGCCGACCGGCCGCTGGAGCGGTTCCTTGTTCTCAACGGGCTCGACAGCGCCGCGCAAGCGAGGCCGGGGCAAGCTTACAAGATCGTGGCCGAGTAGCCGCGTCATCTTGACAGCGCGGCCGTGTATCTACACGGTCGCTGCATGCCGACGGCAGATGTCACTCTCCGCGACGCGATTCGCGCGATCGGCGCAGGCTGCTATGCGCTGCAGGCGCGCAAGACGGCCAACCTTCTGGCGCGGCTCTACAACCGCGCCGTCGCCGATCTCGGACTTGAGATGTCGCAGGCGTCGACCCTGTTTCTCATCGCGGCCGGACAGGGCGAGACGGTCGTCCGCGCGGCCGCCCAGCTCGGGGTGGAGCGCTCCACTCTCTCGCGCAATCTCGCCGTGCTGGCGCGCGGCGGACTCATCGCCCGCGGCCCCGGCGGTTCGGCGGGCTACAGGCTGACCGCCGCCGGGCTCGCCATGGCTGACAAGGCGCTGCCGCGCTGGCGGGCGGCGCAGGAGCTGATCGAAGCGAGGATCGCCTCGTCCGGCGCTCCGGACCCGCGTCCGGCGATGCGCGCCCTGCGCCGCGCCGCGCATGATGCGCGGGACGCGTCGCCCAGCTCGTTGGCCTGACGCGCGTTGGGACGGCGGCTTCGAGCCGGAGGCCTAAGCGCCGTGCGGAGCCGCCGTCGGAATGGGGCGGGGTTTGCCGAGATCATCGATGGCGACGAAAGTGAAGGTCGCCTCGGTGACCTTCTCGCGCGCGCGGGTGAGAAAACGTTCCACCCAGGCCTCGATGTGAATCCGCATCGAGGTGCGGCCGATATCGCCGACCCTTGTGTAGACGGACAGCACGTCGCCGACCCGCACCGGTCTGATGAAGGTCATGCCCTCGACGGCCACCGTCACCACCCGGCCGCCGCTGCGCTCGACCCCGGTGATGCCGCCGGCCTGATCCATGCGCGACATGACCCAGCCGCCGAAAATGTCGCCATTGGCGTTGGTGTCGGCAGGCATCGCGATGGTGCGAACCGTGAGTTCGCCGTGCGGCGCGCCGGCGTCATCAGCTTTCTTCGGCATAGGATCGTTCCCCGTCGGCATGTGATGCCGGGCGCAGCGAGCGATGACAACCGCCGCATGACGAGGGCGCAAAGAAAAACCGCCGCGCGGGGCGCGGCGGTTTCAACTCATCTCCAAGCGGCTTGGAAGAAGACGGGGCTCAGGCCGCCTCTTCCTGCGGCTCGTCCTCGTCCTGCTCGCCGGCCTCGCTCTTGGCGCCGCGCTTCGGCGCCTTGGCGAGCTTCTCCTCGAGCGCTTTCGTGGCTTCCTTGTCGGTGATTTTGCGGACGGCGGCGACCTCCCGCATGACGCGATCGGTCGCGGCTTCATAAAGCTGCCGCTCGGAATAAGACTGCTCGGGCTGCGCCTCGGAGCGATGCAGATCCCGCACCACCTCGGCCACGGCGATGAGGTCGCCGGAATTGATCTTCGCTTCATATTCCTGGGCGCGGCGGGACCACATGGTCCGCTTGATGCGGGCGCGGCCGGTCAACACCTCGAGCGCCTTGTCCACCACGGCCGGCTCGGACAGCTTGCGCATGCCCACCTGCTGCGCCTTCGCTGTCGGCACGCGCAGCGTCATTTTGTCCTTCTCGAAGGTGATCACGAACAGCTCCAGCTTGAAGCCGGCGACCTCCTGCTCCTCGATCGCGACGATCTTGCCGACGCCGTGGGAGGGATAAACCACATGCTCGGCTGTCTTGTAGCCGTGACGGCCGGGAGCCGGCTTTTTGGGAAGCGGGGTTTTCACGACGGCGGCTTTGGCGTCAGGCGTCCTGGCTGCAGACATCTGGATCTTAACTCCCGAGCGGCACAACAAAAGACTTCCCTCCCGGCGGCGAAGCCGGAGTTGAAGTCGTCAGCAGGCGAGGATCACCATCCCGCATCCCGGCAGACATGGGCTCTTCTGAGCGTGATGTCTTTCTATGACCCGACAGAGTGAGGTCGTTTCGCTGGCATGTGGCCGCTGGATCGCGGACGGTATCGACTGCAAAAATAACCTATCACAAAAACCGTGGAAAAACAAAGAAATTGCGACAGGCAGGCAAGCGGACGGGCAAAAAGCGAGCTCCCCAAGCGTCACGCGGGAGCGGAGGGCTATTTATTTCCAACCCGAAATAAAATTCGTTTCAGATCCGGGTCAGTCTCCCTGCCCCGGTTCAGGGGAGAAATAGCGGTCGAACTTGTCCGGCGTCCCGTCGAACTCCTTCGCATCGGCGGGAGCATCCCGCTTGATCGTGATGTTCGGCCAGCTCTTCGCGTAATTCGCGTTCAGCTCCAACCACTTGTCCAGGCCGCCATCGGTATCCGGCTTGATCGCCTCGGCCGGGCATTCCGGCTCGCAGACGCCGCAATCGATGCACTCGTCGGGATGAATGACGAGCATGTTCTCGCCTTCGTAAAAGCAGTCGACCGGGCACACCTCGACGCAGTCCATGTATTTGCACTTGATGCAGTTGTCGGTGACGACATAGGTCATCATGCTCTCCGCGCGGACGCGTCATTCGTTTGCGACGGGGCGGTAAAGCATGGAGCCGGAGGTCGCAAGGCGGTCAAGCCGCGCAGCGGGCCTGCGGTCCGCTCAGGCTCCGTCCCGGCCGAGAAGCCGGTTCATCGCCCGCCGCTCCTGCTTCGTCGGGCGCGCGCCGGGGGACGGCGCCTCCCGTGGCGTCGGCGCGGTCACGGCCGGGCTCATATCCTCATAGAGAAGCCGGGCCTCGGCCGCGGGCCCGCGCCTTTCGCCCATCTCCAGCACCTTCCAGACCAGCACCCGTTCCGGGAGCGACACCGTGACCACGTCGCCGGCGCGGACGGTCTTCGCCGGCGCGTCGATCCGCGCGCCGTTGAGGCGCACGCGGCCGTTCGAGACCGCAGCGGCGGCGAGCGAGCGCGTCTTCAGCGCGCGGCTGCGCCAGAGCCATTTGTCGATGCGGTCCCCGGTCAGGGTTCGCGTCCCTCAAGCCGCGCCTTGAGCGCGGCGAGCTTGGCGAAAGGAGAATCCGGATCGGGCTCGCGCTCGCGCCGCGGGCGGGGAGCGTCGAAACGGCCGGGCGGCCGGTCCTCGCGTCTGGGCTTGCCCTCGCCGCCCTTGCCGTCGCGATCTCTGCCGTCGCGACCTCTGCCGTCGCCGCCCCTGCCGTCGCTGTCCTTGCCCTCGAACCGGCGCTGGTCCCCGAAGCGCTGGCGGAACGAGCGCGGCTGCTGATGGCGCTGCTCGGGCGATCCGGATTCGCCCGGCGCGGCGGGAGCGCCGCCGCCCGGAGCGCCTCCCCGTTCATGCGGCCGATCCTGCGGCCGGTCGCGCCGGAAGGGCGGGCGCGGACCGTTGCGGCCGGCCGCGCCGTCGCCGGCGGGAGCGCCCTGGCCGGGCTGGCGGCGCTGATGAAAGCGCCGGTTGTCGCGGCCTCCCTCCGGACGGGGACGGGCATGGTCGCGATGAGCGCGACCCATGCGCCAGACCTCGATGAGCGCCGGCTCGGGTTCGGGCTCCGACGCGGAGGCCGGCGCGCTGTCGGCGGCCGCATCCGCCTCGGCGGCGGCTTCGAGGGGCTGCGGCTCGGCGGGCTGTTCGGCTGTCGGCTCGGCTTCGGTCCCGGCCTCGGTTGTTTCAACAGCGACCGGCGCGTCCGCCGCCGCTTGCGGCGGGAGGGCGGGCTCCGCCGGAGCGGGCTCCGGCATCGGGGCAGAGATCGCGACTGGGACAGGGGAAGCGCTGAGGGACGTCTCCGGTCCGTATTCGTCCCAGCCTTCCGCGGCGGGGCGGGGGACGGGCAAGGACGCCTCGGGAGCAGTCGCCTGAACCGGCGTGACCGGAGCCGGCATGATGATCGGACGGGTGATCGCCGGGCCCGGCCGCTTGTCGGAGAGATAACCGAGACCGCGCAGGATCGAGGCGAAATCCTCGCCGGAGCAGCCGGTCAGCGAGGTCATGGCGCCGGTGACGACGAACCCCTCGCCGTCGGCGGCGCCCGCCGGCGGCGCGCCGATGCTTTCGCCGGGACGATAGGACACCGCAGGGCGGATCAGATCCGCGAGGCGTTCGAGGATGTCGACGCGCACCGCCCGGTCGCCGCAGACGCGGAAGCCGGCGGCGCGGTAGAGATCGCGCGGGATTTCCTTGTCGACCGCGATCGAGGTGCGGCCGGAGGCGGCGAGCCGCGGCACCTCGTCGACGCCTTTCGTCTCGGGGCCGCCATGCTTCAGCGACCAGAGCTGCGCGGCGAGCGTGCGCGGCGCCGGCTTCACCAGAAGCGGCAGATAGAGATGATAGGCGCCGAACCTGACGCCGAGCTTGCGCAGGACGCCGCGCGCCTCCTGATCGAGCGATTTCACATCCTGCGCGATCCGCGCGCGATCAAGCACGCCGAGCGCCTCGCCGATCTGGAACGCGACGCCGCGTGCCAGGCCGTTCAGCCCCTCGCCGTCCTCGAGCGCCTGCAACGCGCCGAGATGTTTTTTGACATAAGCCGCAACGAACAGATCGACGCGCCGCTGAACCTCGTCGCGCGACGCGCCGGTGAGTTGCTCGTCGGCGAGCAGGCGCGCGACGGGCGCGAGCACGCGCTCGCCCGCGGCGAGGCGCGCCACCGCTTCGCCCTGCCAGCGGATCGCGCCGTCGCTGGCCAGAACGAATTGTTCGTCCGGCGCGGCCGCGAGTTTCGCCGCGCGCTTGTCGATCTCCCCGGCGAGCGCCTTCGCCGCCGCGGCGCGCAGCGCGCGCGCCTGTTCGGCGTCGGCCTGCGTGTCGGCGACGAACTGGAAACCGTGCAACTGGCCGATATGCTGGCCCTCCACGGTGACATCGCCGGCAGCGCTGATTTCGGCTTCGAGCATCGCATTCTCTCTCAGGCGCCGCATCAGAACGCTGGTGCGGCGGTCGACGAAACGCTGGGCGAGACGCTCATGCAGCGCATCCGACAGGCGGTCCTCTATCGCACGGGTCACGCCCTGCCAATGCGGCGGATCAAGGAGCCAGTCCGGCCGGTTGGCGACGAACGTCCAGCTTCTGACCTGGGCGATCCTGGCCGAGAGCGTGTCGATGTCGCCGTCGGTGCGATCGACGACCTTAAGCTGGCGTTCGAACCAGTCGTCCGCGACGCGGCCGTGGCGCATCAGCGAGGCGTAAAGCGTCAACACCAGTTCGGCGTGGGCGGCGGGCGAAACCTTGCGATAGTCGGGGACCTGGCAGACCTCCCAGAGCTGCTCGACCGCAGCGGGCGTCGAGGCGAGCTGGCGCGCCTCCTCGCTGCGCGCCGCCGCTTCGAGCGCGAGCAGATCGTCCGCCGGCGGGGCGCGGGTCAGGCCCGCCTCGCTCGGCGTGCGCGCGAGCGAATCGAGCAGCGCTGCGACGGACGAGAAGCTGAGGCGCGGATTGCGCCATTGCAGCATCCTGATCGGATCGAAGCGATGGTCCTCGAGCGCCTCGACAAGCTCAGGCTCGAAAGGATCGCAGCGTCCGGTCGTGCCGAAGGTCCCATCGCGCATGTGCCGGCCGGCGCGGCCGGCGATCTGGCCGAATTCGGCCGGATTCAGGCGACGAAAGCCGAAGCCGTCGAATTTGCGGTCGGACGAAAAGGCGACATGGTCGACATCGAGATTGAGACCCATCCCGATCGCGTCGGTGGCGACGAGATAGTCCACGTCGCCCGACTGGAAGAGCTCGACCTGCGCGTTGCGCGTGCGCGGCGACAAGGCGCCAAGCACCACCGCCGCGCCGCCGCGCTGGCGGCGGATCAGTTCGGCGATCTCGTAAACATTCTCGACGGAGAAGGCGACGATGGCGGAGCGCGGCGGCAACCGCGTCAGCTTCTTCTCGCCGGCGAAGGTCAGATTCGACAGGCGCGGCCGCGAAACGACGTTCACGCCCGGCAGCAGCGCCTCGATCAGCGGCTTCATCGTCGCGGCGCCGATGAGAAGCGTCTCGCCCCGGCCCCGCATGTTGAGCAGCCGGTCGGTGAAGACATGGCCGCGATCGAAATTGGCCGCGAGCTGAATCTCGTCGACCGCGAGAAAGGATGTTTCGATGTCGCGCGGCATCGCCTCGACGGTGGCGACCCAGTAGTGCGCGCCGGGCGGCTTGATCTTCTCCTCGCCGGTGACGAGAGCGACGGCGTCGACCCCGGCGCGCTCCACCACCCGGCCGTAAACCTCGCGCGCGAGCAGGCGCAGCGGCAGGCCGATCATGCCGGTCTCATGACCCAGCATCCGCTCGATCGCGAGATGAGTCTTGCCGGTGTTGGTCGGCCCGAGAACGGCCGTGACATTGCGGGCGCGTTCACGCGCCGAAAGCTCTGGGCGGAAGGGCATGCGAAGGGATCGGGGGAGGGCGGCTCCTCATATAGCATGAAGAGGCAGCAAGCGCATCGGCGCGGGCCGATTTTCAGCGCGCCACAATGGGGCGATGCGCCGCCGCTCCGTCAACGCTGCAAACGGAATGAGAACGAAACGGGGGAGAATCGGATTACGGACCGCCGAGTCGTTTTGGCAAGCGCTAGGGGTGGTAGTATCGCCGCCGCCAAGCCCCACAGGTGGCCAATCCTCGACGGACCGCGGCGCCCTGATCGCGCCGCAAAGGTTAACGCCTGAAATCCTGGCGTCTTAACAGTAACTTATGCAACGATAAGCTGGGAAGGTCCGTTTTGAGCCGGAGAGGGACGGGACGGGAACAGGGCGAGCACGAATCGGTGATCGGCGATTCGAGGGCGCGCGCCGGACGCGCGGCAAGCCTCACAGGCGGACGAGGCGGAGCTTCGGTTGACGAACACTGAATATGCGGGGACGCTAAACGCTGGCGCGGGCTCTCGGCGGCGGCCTTGAAGCGCTCCGGCGCGAAGCGGACGCCGGTTCGCGTCAGGAAAGGGCGGTGAAGGAAGAAGCCGCGTTCTTCGTCATTCCCATGAAAAAGGAAAGGAGACGCAGGACGCTCCCGGCGCGGCGGACTTACTGCGCGGCGGAGGCGCGCACCGTACCCGTCGTCGTCTGGACGTTGAAGGCGTTCGCCTCGATCACGGTCTGGCCGATCATGGTGCCCACCGCGATGCGATAAGGAACGAGCACTTTCGGCCCGATCGGCGCGAGCCATGTCTCGATGTCGCGGTTGTCTTCCATATATTTGACGGCGGCGCGGGGGCGATGGCCGCCCTGAGCGACATAGCGGGCGGCGCAGACGAGAACGGGCCCGGAATAGGCTTTCGTGTGAACCTGGCGGGTCGTCTTGTAGCTCATCACGACGTCGAAACGCGTCGCGCCGTCGAAGATCGGAAGCGTGCGGTCGCATCCGGCGGGATCGAGCGGCCCCTGCGGGCCATGCGGCGCGGGCATGATCAGAGCGCTGACAGGATCGAGCACGCCGCGCTTGTGCGCGGCCGTCACCGGCACGCGGTCCGGCCGCTCGTCAAGCGGCGGAGTCATCTCGGCGGCCTGGACGTTTCCCTTGGCCATCGCCACGCGAATGGTCCGCGCGCCGTCGCTGCTCATGGCGCGCAGCGCATAGCCGGCGGAGGTCGGCGCGCGCTGGCCGATCGCGCCGCTCGCGGTCGCTTCGCCGGAGCCTTTTGTGACCGCGCCGACGAGGCCGGTCATCTTCGCGCTCACATCCACCTTGTAGCGGTCGCCGGCGATGCTGGCGCCGATGTTGGCCTTTCCGATGGGAAGGCCGGCGAGATAGATGCCGTAGCTCGCGCTCAGCGTCTCGGCGGCGGCCGGCGACGCGATCGCGGCCACGGCGCAGGCCAGCGCCAGACGGAAGCTCCTGTCTCGGGGGGCCATATCGACGTCTCCAGGGGCGGCCGGCGGTCCTTCCCATGCAGGGCCGATCCGGCGGAAGCATGGCGAACAAGCCGTTAACGGAGAATGACCGGAAGCGGCGCGCATGAAAAGGCCCTGCGCGCCTGTGGCGCCTTTGCGCGCGCCGCCCGCCTCGCTAAGAGCGCGACGTTCTCGCAGGACTCTCCGTTGCCACCCGCTCCCGATCACCGCCGCCGCATCGAGGGGTTCGCCTTCCTCGCCGCTTTCGCCGCTTGCGTTCCGACCGCCAACTGGCTCATCGGCCATGTCGGGACCGTCTGCGTTCCGCATGGGCCCTGTCTCATTCCCGTCGCGCCGGGGCTGACGGCGCCGAGCGGGGTGCTGATGGTCGGGCTGGCGCTCGTGCTGCGCGATCTGGTGCAGCGCCGTCTCGGCGTCCTGTGGGGCGCGGGCGCCATCCTGATCGGGGCGGCGCTCTCGGCGACCTTCGCGGCGCCGTCGCTGGTGCTGGCCTCGACGGCCGCCTTCATGATCTCGGAATTCGCCGACATGGCGGTCTACACGCCGCTCCAGCGGCGGGGGCTCGTGCTGGCGGCGGCGGCGTCCAGCGCCGTCGGCCTCCTGGCGGACAGCGTCGCCTTCCTGTGGCTCGCCTTCGGCAGTCTCGATTTCCTCGCCGGCCAGGTGGTCGGCAAGGGCTGGATGGTGCTGCTGGCGCTTCCCGCGCTGAAATGGCTGAGGGATCGCGACGCGCGGCTCGGCCTCGCACCGGCGTGACGCCTCGCGCAGCCGGCTTGACGTTTCAGGCCGTGTCGCTCATAAGCCGGCCGGCTTTCGGACACTCCAGGCGGCTGAGCCCTGCGCCCATTCGAGCGCGGCGACGCCCCTGCATTGAAGATTGAAGGACTTTAGACCATGTCCCGGCGTTGCGAACTCACCGGCAAGGGCAACCAGACCGGCCACCGCGTGAGCCATTCGAACATCAAGACGAAGCACACCTTCGTCGCCAACCTCGTGAAGGTGACGCTCCAGTCGGAAGCGCTGAACCGTTCGGTTCGCCTGCGCATCTCGGCTGCGGCGCTGCGCTCGGTCGAGCATCGCGGCGGCCTCGACGCCTTCCTCGCCAAGGCGAAGGATGTCGAACTGTCGAAGGGCGCGCTGGCGCTGAAGAAAGAAATCGCCAAGAAGGCGGAAGCTGTCGCGGCCTGAAGCCTTCCGCATCGCGATGTGAACGGGCGCCTTCGGGCGCCCTTTGTTTTGGGCGAATGGTTTGCGGCGAATAGCGCAGTCGTGCGCGCCGCCATTCGCCGCTCGCTATTCGCCCGTCAAAACAAACTGCAGCAGCAGCGTGCGTTGCAGGAACGAGAAGTTGTCGTCGGACAGCAGCGTCAGCACGATCTCGCCCTCGCGCGTCGCGTGAACGCCGAGCGCCTCCATGTTGTCGATCTGATAGCCCATGTCGGCCGTGAGAACCGGCGGTCCGTCGAGCAGCGCGCCCGGCCTGATCGTCGCGCCATCGATCCGGCGGATGCGAACCCCGGCGCCGCGAAAGATGCGGTAGTAGCGCTCCAGCACGAGAAGATCGCCGTCCGGCAGGAAAGCGATGTCGGTCGCGTCGAAATCGTCCTTCAACGCATAGCGGAACTCGCCGCGCCGCGGCCCGGTGAGGATGAAGCCTTTCGTCGGCTCGCTGCGCCCGCCCGAGCGCTCGCTGAGCGCGATCAGCGCGCCGGCGAGGGGCGAAGTCGGCGGCGCGACGGCCAGGCCCTCGCAGCCGCGGTTCGCCGGCAGCGTCCCGAACGCGGGCGGAACCGGAACGGGACGGCCGCGCGCGGCGAAGCGCTCCCTCGCCCAGTCGAAGCGCAGCACCTGATGCGCGCGCTCGATTCCGACATAGGCGACGCCGTTGTCGATGCAGAGCGATTCGGTGTCGTAAAGGCGGGTTCCAGACAGCGGCCGTCCATCCGGTCCGAGCATCGGCGCCATGACGCAGTTCGCCAGGCCGACAGGGCGCGCGCCGTCATAGCGGATGTCCGCGCGCAGCCAGACGCCACGATCGGACAGCGCGAGAAAGCCGCCGCCGTCCGCATCCATCGCCATCCCCGAAAGGCCGCCGAAAGCGGAATGGCTGGAAGAGAGCTCAAGGCCGCCGCGAAAAACGCAGCGGCCGAAGCGCGTCTCCGTGGCGCCGCCGAGCCGGAAATGCGGGATGACGCGCGCATCGACGACGACAGTGGTCTGATCGACAAAGGAGCGCGCCTGCGCGCCCGTCGCCGCGGCGAAAGCCCCCGCTGCGCCGAAAAACGCGCGGCGGCTGACGGCCGGCGCGGTCAAGCCGCGCGTCTTTTCGTCCTCGCGGGAGCGGGCGCTTCGTCCGCGTCCTCCTCGAACAGTTCGGCGAGTTTGTCGGTCATCGCGCCGCCGAGCTCCTCGGCGTCCACGATCGTCACGGCGCGGCGATAATAGCGCGTCACGTCGTGGCCGATGCCGATCGCGATCAGTTCGATCGGCGACCTGTTCTCGATCTCGTCGATGACGTGGCGCAGATGCCGTTCGAGATAATTTCCGGCGTTCACCGACAGCGTCGAATCATCCACAGGCGCGCCGTCCGAGATCATCATCAGGATGCGGCGCTGCTCGGTGCGCGCCAGCAGGCGCTTGTGGGCCCAGTCGAGCGCCTCGCCGTCGATGTTCTCCTTCAGCAGCCCCTCGCGCATCATCAGGCCGAGATTCTTGCGCGCGCGGCGCCAGGGCGAGTCGGCCGATTTGTAGATGATGTGACGCAGGTCGTTGAGGCGGCCGGGATTGGCGGGCTTGCCGCTCTGCAGCCAGACCTCGCGCGACTGCCCGCCCTTCCACGCCTTGGTGGTGAAGCCGAGAATCTCGACCTTCACGCCGCAACGCTCGAGCGTGCGGGCGAGAATGTCGCCGCAAGTGGCCGCCACGGTGATCGGCCGTCCCCGCATCGAGCCGGAATTGTCGATCAGCAGCGTCACGACGGTGTCGCGGAAATTCGTGTCCTTCTCGCGCTTGAAGGAGAGCGGCTGCTGCGGGTCGATGATGATGCGCGGCAGGCGCGCCGGATCGAGCAGCCCCTCCTCGAGATCGAACTCCCAGGCGCGGTTCTGCTTCGCCTGCAGACGGCGCTGCAAACGGTTGGCGAGGCGGGCGACGACGCCCTGCAAGCTGGACAACTGCTTGTCGAGATAGGCGCGCAGGCGCGCGAGCTCCTCGGGATCGCACAGATCCTCGGCCGCGATCATCTCGTCGAAGCGCGTGGTGTAGGCCTTGTAGTCGGGCGCGCGGTTCTCGCGGCTCGATGATTGCGGCGGACGCCAGGATTCAGCCGCCTCCTCGGAGTCGGCCTCGTCGGTCTCGTCGTCCTCGTCGCTGGTGGGACCTTCGGAGGATTCGGACGCGCTGTCCTCCATATCCTCGGAGGCGTCGTCGGAAATCTCGACCTCGGATTTCTCGCTCTGGCTTTCCTCTTCGCTTTCGCCCTGTTCGCTCTGCTGGTCCTCGTTGTCGTCCTGCTTGTCGTCGTCGTCGCTGTCGTCGTCCTGGGTCGGCGACAGCTCGTCGGCCATGTCGAGCGACACGAGAAGGTCGCGCGCGGCGCGGGCGAACGCCTTCTGATCGTCCACGGAGAAAGCGAGCTTGGCGAGATCGCGCCCGGCGCGCTCCTCGATCACGTCGCGCCAGAGATCGACGATCTTCTGGGCGGCGCGCGGCGGCTTGCGGCCGGTCAGCCGCTCCCGCAGCATCAGCGCGAGCGCGTCCTCCACCGGCGCGTCGCCGCGCTCGCGAACGTCCTCGTATTTTCCGCCGCGATGATATTTGTCCTCGAGCATCGCGCCGAGATTGTTGGCGACGCCGTCCATCCGCATCGAGCCGATCGATTCGACGCGCGCCTGCTCCACGGCCTCGAAGACGGCGCGCGCCGCGTCGCCGTCCGGCATATGCCGGCGATGCACGGATTCATCGTGACAGGCGAGCCGCAGCGCCATCGAATCTGCATGGCCGCGCAGGATCGCCGCGTCAGCCGGCGACAATTTGCGCGGCGGCTCGGGCAGGCGCGCGCGCTCGCCGGACAGCGCCGGCCTGTCCGAGGCGAATGCGATCTCCATTTCGGGCCGCCGCGCGATGGCGCGCAGGCAACCGGCGACGGAGCGCTTGAACGGCTCCGTCGGCGCTTCCCTTGGCTGGCCGGGCTTTCGGTTGGAGATGCTCACGAGGTGTTTCGCCGGTTTCTCAGAACGCCCGCCCGTTGACTTTGGTCGGCGTGATCTCGTCGGGCTCGACGTTGTCGAGACAGCGAACATTGACCGCGATCATCTCCGTTCCGTCCGGCCCCGCCGCGCGGGCGAAGGATTCGATGCCGCAGGTCGAACAGAAGAGATGGTGGATGCGCATCTTGTTGAACTGATAATCGGTGAGCGCGTTCTCGCCGGTCTTGAGCGCGAATTTCGCAGCGGGCGTGAAGGTCAGCATCGAGCCGAGCTTCTGGCAGCGCGAGCAGTTGCAGGCGACGATCTTGTCCATGGCGAGATCGGCCGTGAAGCGCACGCGCCCGCACTGGCAACCGCCGTCATAAGTTCCCGCCTGGACCGCCATGCCCGCCTCCTCCGTTGTCAGCTCAGCGCGACATTGAGCGAGCTTTCCGGCAATTCCTTGCCGAAGGCGCGCTGATAGAACTCCGCCACCAGCGCCCGCTCCAACTCGTCGCACTTGTTCAGGAAGGTGACGCGGAAGGCGAAGCCGATGTCGCCGAAGATGTCGGCGTTCTCGGCCCAGGTGATCACCGTGCGCGGGCTCATCACGGTCGAGAGATCGCCGTTGATGAAGGCGTTGCGGGTCAGGTCGGCGACGCGCACCATCTTGGAGACGATGTCGCGCCCCTCGGCCGTGCCGCGATAATGCTTGGCCTTGGCGAGCACGATGTCGACTTCCTTGTCGTGCGCCAGATAATTCAGCACCGTGACGAGCGACCAGCGATCCATCTGGGCCTGATTGATCTGCTGGGTGCCGTGATAGAGGCCGGACGTGTCGCCGAGGCCGATCGTGTTGGCCGTGGCGAAAAGCCGGAAGGCGGGATGAGGGCGGATCACCCGGCTCTGGTCGAGCAGCGTCAGGCGGCCCGAGGATTCAAGCACGCGCTGGATGACGAACATCACGTCCGGCCGGCCGGCGTCATACTCGTCGAACACGAGCGCGATGTTGTTCTGGTAGGCCCAGGGCAGGATGCCGTCGCGGAATTCCGTGACCTGCTTGCCGTCCTGCAGGACGATGGCGTCCTTGCCGACGAGATCGACGCGGCTGACATGGCTGTCGAGGTTGATGCGCACGCAGGGCCAGTTGAGCCGCGAGGCGACCTGCTCGATGTGGGTCGACTTGCCGGTGCCGTGATAGCCCGAGACCATCACGCGCCGGTTGTGCGCGAAGCCCGCCAGGATCGCGAGGGTGGTGTCGCGGTCGAAGATGTAGTCCGGGTCGAGGTCGGGCACATGACCGTCGGCCTTCGAGTAAGCCGGCACCTCGATGTCGGAATCGATTCCGAAGAGCTGGCGGACGGACACCTTCATATCGGGCAAGCCGGGAAGCGCTGGGGCGGCGGCGGTCATAGGTCCTCACATCTCGCCGCCCCGATCCGCTTGAGCCGGGCGCGGCGCCTAAAGGCGGAATTTCCATGCTCCGTGCGGCGGACGGGGAGCCCGCCAGGATCATGCGGTCGCGCGAGACGCGCCGTGCAAGACGCATTCCACGGTCTGCGCCGTCCCGCCGGGCGGGACCGCGCGGATCAATCCACGGTTGTCATAGACGAGGGCGCGGGGGGCAGGCAAACAGATCAATGTGATGGCTGCCATGAACGGGCGGCGCCTGAGCCTCCGCCGGTCAGACCAGCTTGGCGGCCTGAAGGGTCTTGTAGGCGCGGATCACCGCCTGCAGCTGCTCCTCGCGGGAGCGGTCGCCGCCATTGGTGTCGGGATGGAGCCGCTTCACCAGCTCCTTGTAGCGGGACCGGATCTCAGCCTTGGGCGCGCCGGGCTCCACGCCCAGCGTCTCGTAGGACTTGCGCGCGGCGTTGCCGATGGCCGGACCTTCCTCCATCGCCGAACGCCTCCGGCGCGGATCGAAGCCGCCAAGGCCGAACGTCCCGTGCGGATCGCTCCAGGCGAAGTCCTCCGGCCGGGTCGGGCGGGCGCGGCGGCGGTCGCGCAGCGGCGCGGCGTTCTGACCCATGACCCAGGTCGGGCGATGACCGGTCAGCGCGTCCTTCTGGAAGGCCGACACGGCGTCGTCGTCCATATCCTTGAAATAATTGTAGGTGGAATTGTATTCGCGGGCGTGCTCGAGGCAGAAGCGCCAGAACTGGCCCTCGCGGTTGCGGCCCTTCGGCGCGCGATGCGCGCCAACCCGCGCGCAGCCGGGATGATCGCAGCGCCGCTCGTCCGGCTTGGCGACCGGATCATCCGCGGGCTGGATGCGGATCTTGTCGAAGAGGGGCGAGTTGAGGTTCATCGGGCCGTATTATGTGGGGTCGGCGGCTCGCCGCCAAGGAGTTGACGAATGAACAGGCGCGACCGAATCGCTGCAGCGCTCAATGGCGGACTGCGTCCCTCCGCTCTCGACGTGACAGACGAGTCCCATCTGCACGCCGGACATGCGGGAGCGAGGCCCGGAGGAGAAACGCACTACCGCATCCATGTGATCTCGGAGGCGTTCTCCGGCAAGAGCCGCGTCGAGCGCCATCGCATGATCAACGCCCTGCTGGCGTCCGAATTCGAGAGCGGGCTGCACGCGCTGGCGATCCATGCGAAGGCGGAGGGGGAATGAAAGTGGCGAAAAATAGCGAATGGCGAATGGCGAGTGGCGAATGGCGAACAGAGGCGGAGCGCGGTTTCGCCGCCAACCACTCGCCATTCGCTATTCGCTCCTCGCCGGCGCGAAGGCGTAGACCGCGACGCTGACGATGAGCAGGATCGCGAAGGTCCAGTGCAGGCGCGCGAAGACCGTCGCTGAATCCAGTCCCGCGCTTCGGCCCGAGGCGATCAGCCAGCCCGAACCCGCCTGCATCGCCGAGGCGCCGGCGATGAAGAAGAAATTCATGAAGGTCATTCCGCGCCCGATCAGGTGATCGGGAAAGAACAGCCGCGCATGCGCCATCAGGATGGCGTAGCTGAAGCCGGCGAAGCCGATCGCGGCAAAGAGGATGACGGCGCCGCTTCCGGTGCGATGGCCGACCAGCGCCAGCGCGCCGAACAGAACCGCGACCAGAAGCGTCGACCACAGCACCGGCGGCTTCGGACCGCCCATCGCGCGTTCGAGCCAGGCGAAGGCGAAGGCGCCGATGGTCATCGCCACAGCCATCAGGAACGCCGCGTCGCCCTGCTCGACCGTGGTGAAGCCGTTCACCTCGCCGAGATAGGGCGCGATCCACAGTCCGCGCACGGTGACCAGCACCGCGTAGCTGACGAAGGTGATCGGCGCGATCAGCCAGAAGGCCGGGATCGACACGATCTCGCGCAGGCCCTCGATCAGGCCCGAATCCTTTTGCTCCGCGTCCGCCTTTGGCGGATCGCGCGTCAGAACAGCAGCGCAGACCGTGGCGAGAGCGAAGCAGCAGGCGAGGCCGATCATCGCCTCCCGCCAGCCGAAAGCCGCGGCGGCGCGCGCCAGCGGCGCGGCGCCGACGAGATTGCCGATCGAGCCGAGGCCGATGAAGAGCGATGCGAGGCCAGCGAATTTTTCCGGCGCCGTTCCGCGCGCGAGCAGATAGAGCGCCGACATGAAGATCGGCGAGCAGCCGGTTCCGATCAGCGCCATCGCGATCGTCGCGATGATTCCATTCGGCGCGAAGGCGAACAGAAAGGCGCCGGCCGTTCCAACCGTCATCAACGCCGTGACCGTGAGGCGCGGGCCGACGCGGTCGAGCGCCCAGCCCACAGGAAACTGCATCAATGCGAAGGTTATGAACCAGGCCGCGCTCATGAGCCCGAGCTCCGCCGGGCCGATGGCGAGATCAGCCATCACCTTGTCCGCGATCACGCTCAGGAAGGAGCGATAGAAGATCGACAGAACATAGGCGAGAAACAGCGCGGCGAAGATTCTCATCGGCGGATAGGACAGGGCCGCCGCCAACGCCGGCGACGGCCCATCCGCTAACGGTCTGCGCAGGATTTGGTCAATGGCGCGCGAGGCGCATCTGATCCGCTTATTTCACCCGCTCGAGAATGCTCACATAATTCGCGACCGCCGCGCCGCCCATGTTGAAGATGCCGGCGAGCTTCGCGTCCCTGACCTGGATGCCGCCGGCCTCGCCAGTAAGCTGCGCCGAAGAGAGGGCGTGCATCGACACGCCGGTCGCGCCGATCGGATGGCCTTTCGCCTTCAGGCCGCCGGAGGGATTGACCGGCAGCCTGCCGTCCTTCTGCGTCCAGCCTTCCTTGATCGCGCGGGCGCCGTCGCCCTCCTTCGTCAGGCCCATCGCCTCATATTCGATGAGTTCGGCGATGGTGAAGCAGTCATGGGTCTCGACGAAGGAGAGATCGTCGATCGTCAGGCCCGCGTCGCCGAGCGCCTTGCCCCAGGCGTGCGCGCAGCCTTCGAATTTCAGGATGTCGCGCTTCGACATCGGCAGGAAATCCTGCGCATGGGCGCGGCCGCGGAAGGCGACGGCGCGCTTCATCTTCAACGCCGTCTCGACATCGGCGATGACGACGGCGGCGGCGCCGTCCGACACCAGCGAGCAGTCGGTGCGCTTCAGCGGACCGGCGACGTAAGGGTTTTTATCGCTCTCGGTGCGGCAGAACTCATAGCCGAAATCCTTGCGCATCTGGGCCAGCGGATTCTCGACGCCGTTCCTGTGGTTCTTCGCGGCGATCATCGCGAGCGCGTCCGACTGGTCGCCGTGGCGCTGGAAATAGCTGTGGGCGATCTTGCCGAAGACGCCGGCGAATCCGGCCGGCGTGTCGCCGTCCTCGGGAAGATAGGAGGCGCGCAGCAGATTTTCGCCGATCTGCGGACCAGGCGTCGCGGTCATCTTCTCGACGCCGACGACGAGCACGATGCGGCCGGCTTTCGCCTCGATCGTCTTGATCGCCTGATGGACGGCGGCCGAGCCGGTGGCGCAGGCGTTCTCGACGCGGATCGTCGGTTTGAAGCGGAGCCGGTCGTCGGCCTGGAGAACCAGCGACGCGGTGAAGTCCTGGCGCGAGAAGCCGGCGTTGAAATGACCGAGGATGATCTCGTCGATGTCGTCAGGGCCGACGCCGGCATGCTCCATCGCGTCGGTCGCGGCGCGGACGATGAGGGATTCGACCGTCTCGCCTTCCAGCTTGCCGAACGGCGTGTGCGACCAACCAACGATGCAGGCCGTCATGAAAGTCTCCCGTTCACAAGCGCTGTGTAGCTACACAATAAGGATTTGCCGCACAATCAGCTCTGCGCCCACAGCAGAACCGCCACGCCCAGGACGATGAGTGCCATGCCCGCCAGCTCGCGGCCCGCGACCTTCTGCGACATGAACCGCCGCGAGACGATCTGGGCCAGGATGACCTCGACCAGCGCCAGCGTGCGGACGTTGGCCGCCGTGGTCAGCGAGAAACCGAGAAACCAGAACTGCGACGCGAACGCGCCGAGGAAGCCCGCGACGAGAGACTGGCGCCAGACCGTGAAGCTCTTCGTGAGGGCGGGGCGATCGAACGTCGCGAGATAGGCGACCAGCATCGCCGTCTGCATGGCCAGGCTGCAGACGAGAATGGTCGTCGCCTTGATCGCCGCGCCGCCCGAGGGGAGGGCGAGAATGGCGCCGCGGATGAAGATCGCGGACAGGCCGAAGAACGCCGCCGAGACGATTCCGAGCGCCGCGGGCCGCAGTTCGGTCAGCAGCGCCGCGCCCGCGCCGGGCTTCAGGGAGGTCATGACGACGCCGCCGGTCGCGATCACGATCGCCAGCAGTTTCAACGGCGTGAGCGCATCGCCGAGGATGAGGAAGCCGGCGACGGCGACCAGCACCGGCTCCATCTTGATGTAGGCGGTGGCGACGGAGAATGATTTCATCCGCATGGTCGCGAGCATGAGGGCAGTCGCGGCGATCTGCGCGACGGCGCCAAGCGCCGTGAAGGCGAGGGCGCGGGCGTTCAGCGGCGGCGCGGATTCGCCGCTGACCAGCATGACGAGCCCCAGGAACAGGATCGCGAAAGGCAGCCCGTACAGGAAGCGCACCTGGGTCGCGCCCACCGTCCCGATCACCGCGGTCAGGGAGGACTGCATGGCGTTGCGCGCGGTCTGGCTGGCGGCGGCGATCAGGGTTGTGACGACCCAGAGAAAAGACATCGTAGGCGAACCGGCGGCCGGCGAGTCGGCGTCAACCCGCTCTTAAGGTTGTCATGGCGTCCTGTTCGCCACGGGGATGCCGCAAATGACGGCGAGGGCTCCTTATCGGGCGATTTGACCGTCGTCTATTTTCATCGGGCCGCGACGCAGCTAGCCTGCGCCGAGGCTCGTCATGGCCTGGGCCGCCGCATCGGCCAGGACTGTTCCGAGGGATCAAGCCCGTGTCGTCATTCCGGCCCGCTCGCGCCGCCGCTCTTCTTTGTTTCGCCGCGGCGTCTTTCTTCGCGTCCCAGGGCGCTTTCGCCAATCCGACGCTGGTCGTCGACGCCCAGTCCGGCGAGGTGATCTCCTCCGAGGACGCGACCCGGCCGTGGAATCCGGCCTCGACGACCAAGATGATGACGACCTATGTCGCGCTCAAGGCTCTGCGCGAGGGGCGCATCGGCTGGGAGACAGCGATCCCGGTGTCCCGGCTTGCGGCCTCCCAGCCGCCGAGCAAGCTCGGCCTGCGGCCGGGTTCGGACATCACGCTTGGCGCGGCCCTGCAGGTGATGCTGGTCAAATCGGCGAACGATCTCGCGGTGGTGGTCGCGGAGGGCGTCGGCGGATCGCTGCCGAACTTCATCGACATGATGAACGCCGAGGCGCGGCGGCTCGGGATGCGCGAGTCGCATTTCCTGACGCCGCACGGCTTCCACAGGCCCGGCCAGCGCACCTCCGCGCGCGATCTCGCGATCCTCGCGCGCGCCCTCTACACCGAATTTCCCGATCATCGCGACCTGTGGTCCACCGGCGCGGTGCAGGTCGGCAAGCGCATCATGAAGAATACGAACGGGCTGATCGGGCGCTATCCGGGCGCCGAGGGCATGAAGACCGGATTCGTCTGCGCCTCGGGCTTCAATCTCGTCGGTCTCGCATCGCGCGGCGGACGCACGCTGATCGCGGTCGTCATGGGCGCCGCCTCCGGCGCCGAGCGCTCCATCAAGACGGCGCAACTGCTCGATCAGGGGTTCGGCAGCTGGAGCAGCAGCGGACAGACGCTCGCAAGCCTCGCATCCTCCGGCTATGATTCAGCGCCCGACATGCGCGACGAGATCTGCCGGCGCGGCCGCGGCGTCATCCTGTCCGATGATTTCGACAGCGATGGGCCGCTGTCGATCGCGCAGGAGCACCAACGCGCCAGCGAAAGCTACAACCCGGTGATGGACGGCATCCTCAACCGCCAGAGCCGCGGCTCCAGCTCGGTCGCGATGCGCGGCGAATCCGGGCGGATCACGCTGGGCCCGCGCGCCGACTTCGTTCCCGTCCAGATCACGCTCGGCCGCACCGCCGGATCGGCGAGCGCGCCGATCGCCGCGAATGCGATCGGCGCCAGACCGGCGACGGCGATCGCGGCGCGGGGCAAGCCGACGCCGACCGTCGCGGCCCGCCGCGCGCCAGCGTCCGAGGCGGCGGAAGCGCCCGCCGAGACGACCGCCTACGCCTCGTCCGCCCCGCCGGCCCCGCCCGCGCCCGTGGCGGCCAGCGCCGCAGGCGGCCTCGCCTCGCTCTTCCAGCTCAGTTCGCCGACGCCCTCCGCGCCGCTCTCCCTGCAAGGCGACGGCGCCTTAACGCCCGGCGCCGCGGCGGCGATCCGGCCGGCCGCTTCTGGCCGCACGGCGGCGGCGGAGCCGTCGAAACCGGCGTCAAAGCCGCAGGCCAAGAAGCCGGCGGGCAAGAAGGTCGCAGCCAAGAAGCCCGGCAAGGCCGCCGCGCCCAACTCCGTCGCGCCCAACTCCGTCGCGCCCAAGACCGCGCAATAGGTTGGCGCGCGGCGCCCGGCGCCGCGGGAGGCTTTCGTCGGCCGCCGCCGGTAAGGTAGGAGTGTCGTCGGTTCGAAACGAACCGTCCGCGCCGGGGCTGCGCCATGACTGAATCTTCCGCGTCCCGCGTCGGTCTTGCGGCGGCCTTGGCGGCGACCTTTTTCTTCGGCGTGAACACGATCGCGGCGAAGCTCGCGGCCGACGCCGGCGCGCCCGGCGCCTTCGTCGTGCTGTGCCGGACATTCGCGCTATTCGTTCTGCTCGCGCTCGTTCTGCCGGTCCTGCGCTGGTCCGTCGCGATCGCGCCCCCCTCGCGGCCGGCGATGGCGGCCATGATGGCGACGAGCGCCGGCATGGGCATCTGCTACATGTCGTCGGTGACCTATATTCCGGTCACTGTCGCCGCCGTGATTTTCTACACCTATCCGGCGCTGATCGTGCTGGGCGGCCCGCTGGTCACGGGACGACCGCTGGAGCGGCGCGAACTCGTCGTGTCGTTCGTCGCGTTCGCGGGCATCGTGCTCGTCGTCGGGCCGACCTTCGGCTCGCTCGATCCGCGCGGCCTCGCCTTCGCGCTCAGCGCCAGCGCCTTCACCGCCGCGCAGTTCTTCGCCGCCGGCCGCATCGCCCATGAGAGCGTCGTCGCGAAACTGTTCTGGGTGCAGGTCGGCGTTCTGCCGGTCGCGGCGATCGTCGCCTATGCCTCGCTCGATCTGTCGCCGGCGACCGTCCTTGCGGCGGCGCCAGGCGCGATGACGATGACGATCGGCTGCTATGTCGCAGGCTCCATCGGCATGCTGATCGCGCTCTCGCGGCTGCGGCCCGCCGCCGCCGCGCTGGTCTTCTGCCTCGAGCCCGTGATCTCGGCCGCAGCGTCGGCGGCGTGGCTCGGCGAGCGCATGACGGCGGTCCAGTACGCCGGCGGGGCGCTGGTGATCGCGGCCGTGGCGGCGACGGCGCTCGCGCCGCTCCGGCAGCCGAAATTCGCCTAGCGTCCCAAGCCTCGCTATCGTGCGGGACATGGCCGCGCCCGAACGTCCCGAACCGCTGTCGCTGCTCGTGCTCACCGGCTTCCTCGGCGCCGGCAAGACGACGCTGCTCAACGGCTGGGTTCGCGAGCAGGCTTTTTCCGACACGGTCGTGCTGATCAACGAATTCGGCGAGATCGCGCTCGATCATCAACTCGTCGAGGCCGCGACCGGCGAGATCGAGCTTCTCCCGTCCGGGTGCCTGTGCTGCGCGGTGCGCGGCGACCTGACGAGCGCCATCGCCGATCTTCTGCGGCGGCGCGACAATGGCCGCATCTCGCCCTTCCGCCGTCTGGTGATCGAGACCACGGGGCTCGCCGATCCGGGGCCCGTGCTCGGCGCGGTGTTCGGCCACCCCTATCTGCCGCTGCGCTTTCCCGACATCGGCGTCGTCACCGTGATCGACGCGGCGAACGGCGCCGCGACCCTCGGCCGCCACGAGGAGGCGGCGCGCCAGGCGGCGGCGGCCGACGTTCTGATCCTGACCAAGAGCGATCTCGTCGACGCGGCCGGCGTCGCCGCGCTGCGCGATGAACTCGCTTCGATCAATCCGCTCGCGGTCGTGCTCGATTCGAACGCCGGGGAAGCCTCGGCCGACGCGGTTCTCGCGGCCGTCGCCGCCGCAGCGCGTCCGGCGCGCCGTCTCCCGTCATCCACGACAGAGACTCCGCCCGGCGACGGGCATGGCGTCCGGTCCTTCACGCTGACCAGCCCGACGCCGATCCGCGCCGAGCAGCTCGATCTTTTCCTCGAGCTTCTCCAGGCCGCGCGGGGCCGCGACCTGCTCAGGGTGAAGGGGCTGGTGGCGCTGGCGCAGGAGCCTGACACGCCGCTCGTCATCCATCTCGTGCAGACCGTGCTCCATCCGCCGAAACTTCTGCCGCGCTGGCCCGATGAGGACCGCTCGACGAGGCTGGTGTTCATCGTGAAGGATATCGAGCCCGCCTTCGTCGCCGGTCTCTGGGACGCCTTCGACGGCGCCGGCGCCATCGAGCGCCGCTGAGGCGGCAAGCTGGAACGTTATTTGTAATTCGTTGACCAAATCCATCCGGCTGTCCCGTTCCGGGACAGTCCAGAGGCCAAGGTCGCTCCATGTCAGCGCTGCTCGCGCATTCTCCCACCATCGCCCGCGCCAGCCGGGACGCCTTGCGGACCGAGACGGCGCTGTCCGTTCGCGCGCTGACGCCCGCGATGCTGGAAAGCTGCGCCGACGCGCTGGCGTCGCTCGCGGAGCGCGCGCTGGCGCGCAACGTCTTCTATGAAGCGCCTTTCCTGCTGCACGCGGCCCATCATCTGCGCGACGGCGGACGGCCGCTGATGGTCACGGTGTGGCGCGCCGACGAACTCGTCGCGCTGTTTCCGATCGCCGCTCCGGGCTTCAGCATCGGGCCGCGCGTCGCGCGCGGCTGGCTGTCCCGCTATATGACGGACGGGACGCCGCTGATCGACATGGCCTGCGCCGAGCCGGCGCTCGAGGCGTTTCTCGACTGGGCCGACGCGCCGGCGCAGAATTTCACGGGCGTCTCCTTTCCCGCGATCGACGTGAACGGCCCGTTCGCCGCGCTGCTGCGGACCGTCTCGCAGCGTCGCGCGCTCGCCGTCGCGCGCTTCGGCGCGTTCGACCGCGCGGCGCTGCGCCCGCGCGAGCAGGCGAATGTCGAATTCGCGCCGAGCGCCAAGAAGCGCCGCGAATTGCAGCGCCAGAGCAAGCGGCTCGGCGAAACGGGATCGCTCGTCTGGCGCGCCGCGACGGAGCGCCGGGACGTGCGCGACGCCTTCGAGCATTTTCTCGCGCTGGAGGCGCGGGGATGGAAGGGCCGCGCCAGCTCGGCGATGATGCAGGACGCGCCGGCCGCGGCTTTCGCGCGCTGCGCCATGCGCGCGCTCGCGAGCGAGGGGCGTTGCCGCATCGATCTTCTCGAACTCGACGGCGAGCCGATCGCCGCGACGATCGAACTGCTCGCGGGGCACAAGGCCTATTTCTGGAAGATCGCCTATGACGAAACGCGCGCGCGATTCTCGCCCGGCGCGCAGGCTTCGATGCGTCTCACCGAGCGCCATCAGTCGGCGGCCGATCTGATGCTGGTCGACTCCTGCGCGGAAGCCGATCACCCGATGATCAACCGCATGTGGCGCGAGCGCATCCGCATCGCCGATCTGTTCGTCGCGACGTCGTCGCGGCGCGGCTCTTCCGTCGCTCTTGCGATGCGCGCGGAAACGCTGCGCCGTGGGGCGCGGGCGGCGGCGAAGTCGCTCTATCGCGCGATCCGGCCGGTCAAGGCGCGCTGACCGGAGTCAGCGGCTCAGGCGCGCTCGCGCAACAGGCGGCGTATCACCTTTCCGGTCGTCGTCAGCGGCAGCGAATCGACGAACGCGATCTCGCGCGGATATTCGTGCGCCGACAGATGCTCGCGTACGAAGGTCTGGATGTCGGCCGCAAGCGCGTCCGACGCGGCGACGTCGCCCTTCAGCACGACGAACGCCTTGACGATCTCGGTGCGGACCGGATCGGGCTTTCCGACCGCCGCTGCGAGCGCGACGGCGGGATGGCGCAGCAGGCAGTCCTCGATCTCGCCCGGACCGATGCGATAGCCGGCGGATGTGATCACATCGTCGTCGCGGCCGAAGAAACGGACATAGCCGTCGGCGTCGCAGACGCCCTGATCGCCGGTCGTCATCCAGTCGCCGATGAATTTCTCGCGCGTCGCCTCCGGCCTGTTCCAGTAACCGAGGAACATCACCGGATCGGGTCGGCGCACCGCGATCTGCCCCGCCTCCTCGGGCTCGCAGCGCGAACCGTCGCCGCGGATGACCGCGACCGCATGGCCGGGAACGGCGCGGCCGATGGCGCCGGCCCTGACGACGCCGATGGCGGCTGAGGACGACAGCACCAGATTGCATTCCGTCTGGCCGTAGAACTCGTTGATGGTGAGGCCGAGCGCCTCGCGGCCCCAGTGAAAGGTCGGCTCGCCGAGGCTTTCGCCGCCCGACCCGATCGTGCGCAGGGAGAGGTTAAAGCGCTTGCGCGGGTCGGGCACGGCGCGCAGCATCTTGAGCGCGGTCGGCGGGATGAAGGCGTTGCGCACCGTCATGTCCTGCATCAGCCGATAGGCCTGTTCGGGATCGAACTTCTCGAACTTCCTGGCGACCACCGGCACGCCGAAATGCAGGCCGGGCAGCAGCACGTTGAGGAGTCCGCCGGCCCAAGCCCAGTCCGCCGGCGTCCAGAAACGGTCTTCTGGCTGCGGCAAAAACTCATGCGACATTTGCACGCCGGGCAGGTGGCCGAGCAGTACGCGATGGGCGTGCAGCGCGCCCTTCGGATTTCCGGTGGTGCCGGACGTGTAGATCATGAGGGCGGGATCGTCGGCCCCGGTCGCGACGGGCGCGAAGTCCGGGTCGGCCGCGCGCAGCAGGGCCGCATAGTCGAGCGCGCCCGCGCCGGCGCCGTCCACCGAGAGGATCGTGCGCAGCGCCGGCGGCGGATCGGAGCGCAGAAGCCCCGCGATGCGGTCGAGGCTCGCGGCGTTGGCGATCAGGGCGGACGCGCCTGAGTCGCGCAGCCGGTAGTCGACGGCGTCGGCGCCGAACAGGGTCGCGATCGGCAGGGCTACGGCGCCGAGCTTGTAGATCGCGATGTGGGCGGCGGCGACTTCCCGGCATTGCGGCAGCATGATCGCGACGCGGTCGCCGCGCCCGACTCCCTGCCGGCGCAGCGCATCGGCGAGGCGGTTCGACTCCTCGCGCAGCGCGCCATAGCTGACGGGGCGCACCGCATCGCCAGCGGCTTCGACCTCGATGATCGCCGCTCTGTCCGGCTCGACGGCGGCCCAGCGGTCGCAGACATCGACGCCGATGTTGTAGCGCTCGGGAATCCGCCAGCGGAAGGCGGCGACGAGGCGGTCATAGTCGCGAATATCTGGAAGCATCACACTGGCCGGCCGCGGGGCGGCGGGCTTTTTACTCCCGCGCGGGGCGCCGCGCCAGCGCGGGCGCTCCGAGAGCATTTTCGAGCGAAGCGGATACCGGTTCGCGTGAAGAAAATGCGATAAAATCAAGACTGGGAGCAAGTCCGCGATTCGGAGACTTGCGGACTTGCTCTCAGCTCGGGAAGGCGAGCTTGCGCGCGGACTCCTCGGGCAGAAAAGCGTCGGTGAACGTCTCCTCCGCTTTCGCCCTGTCTTTCAGCGGCGCGCCAAGCGCAAGCTGGTCGAGGGCGCGGCTCCATCGCGCCGGATCGATTCCGCCGAAGCCGTTGGCGCGCACCCAATCGGTGCCGACATACTGCTCGATCGCCATGCGCAGCCGCTCGGCCTCCACGTCGCGGCGGGCGCCTTCGTTGCGCTTCAGCACCGATGCGACCGCCTCGTCGGGATCGGCCGCGGCGGCGCGAACCGACCGCACGAGCGCGC
>Ga0209930_1001484_pt1 | contig 36389 bp, 29 predicted proteins | sample ThiBiot_500_biof_2_FD_183948 | JGI IMG/M metagenome (GOLD analysis project Ga0209930, IMG submission 183948) | Wastewater bioreactor microbial communities from Cape Town, South Africa - Thiocy_cont_500_biof (SPAdes) | ecosystem: Engineered > Bioreactor > Thiocyanate-remediating >... | reverse complement strand
CCGTCGGTACTGACGGTGCGGCTGATCGACAGTTCGGACGTGGTCGTGACGGGAACGACGACCGGGGCGAACCTGGCGGCGACGACGCAGGCGATCGGCGGGGTGGACGTCACGGTCAATGGCGGCACGACGGCGGTGAGCGCCGATCGGGTGCCATTGTCGGTGGTGGTGACGGCAGTGAACGATGCGCCGGTCGCGTCGGGAACGACCAGCCTGCCGGCCAATGCCGAGGACACGACCAGCCCGCCGCAGACAACGGTGCTGAACCTGTTCGGGGGGAACTTCTCGGATGTGGCAGACCAGCAGCGCAGCCTGCTGAACCCGACGGGGTCAGTGGCGAACACGCTGGCCGGCGTGGCGATCACCGGCAACCTGACGCCGGCGGGCGAGGGCGTGTGGCGTTACTCGACGGACGGTGGGGCGACCTGGACGGCGCTGCCGCGGAACCTGAGCGCGAGCAATGCGCTGGTGCTGTCGGCCTCGGTGCGGCTGGAGTTCCTGCCGGCGCCGGACTTCAATGGCGCGCCGCTGGCGCTGACGGCGCGGCTGATCGACAGCTCCGACGTGATCGTGACGGGGACGACGACCGGGGCGGACCTGCTGACCGGCGGGCCGCAGGCGATCGCCGGGGTCGACGTGTCGGGGGCCAACAGCGGCGGCACGACGGCGGTGAGTGCGGGCTCGGTGGTGCTGTCGACGACGGTGACACCGGTCAACGATGCGCCGACGGCGGCGGGCGATGCCACCTTGCGGGCCAGCGTGGTCGGTTTGCCGCCGCGCAGCCAGAGCGTCGTCGACCTGTTCGAGGCATCCTTCGGCGACGCCGTCGACCTGCAGCGCACGGCACTGAACCCGACCGGCTCGATATCGGATGTGCTGGCGGGCGTGGTGGTGGTGGGCAACACCACCCCGGCCTCGCAGGGCGAGTGGCGGTACTCGCAGGATGGCGGGGCGACCTGGACATCGATCTCGACCGGCGTGTCGGACACGGCAGGGCTGGCGCTGGGCGGCAATGTCCAATTGGCCTTCTTCGCGGCGCCCGGCTTCATCGGCTTCCCGACGCCGCTCTCGGTGCGGCTGATCGACAGCTCGCACGACGTGCCGGTGAGCGGCAGCCTGACGGGGCAGGATTTTACGGGCACGACGCTTGCAGTTGGCAACGTCGATGTGAGCGGCGCCCACAATGGCGGCATCACGGCGATCAGTGCCGATGCGGTACCGCTGCGCACGGTGGTGTTGCCGACGGGCCCCTACAGCCTGCCCTTCATCGAGCCGAACAACACGCCAGCCGCGGGCCATGCGGTGTTCCTGCCGGGGGCGACGCCGTCCGGTCCGGTCGACCAGGTCGTCCTGCAACTGGCCGGCGGCTTCACGGCGGGCGAGGACGTGCTGCGCTTCACCAACGACGGCACGACCATGGGCAACATCGTGGCGGCCTACGATGCGGCGAGCGGCCGGCTGGTCCTGTCCTCGGCGGGCGGCACGGCGAGCCCGACGGAATGGAACAACGCGCTGGCCGCGATCAGCTACGTCAACACCAGCGACCAGCCGCACACCGTGGCGCGCAGCGTGACCTACACGTTCTTCTCGAGTGGCGGCGGGACGACCACCTTGGCGGCGGGCGAGCTCACGGTGGTCGCAGCCAACGATGCGCCGATCCTCGATCGCACGGTCGAGGTGGCGCTGGCCGACGGCGCGGAGGATGTGGTCGGGCCACCTGCAGGGGCGGTGGGGACATTGGTTTCGGCCCTGGCCAACAGCAGCAACGTGGCCGACCGCGACGGGGCGAACGCCCATGACGGCTCGGCACCGGGACCAACAGGGATTGCGATCGTCAGCGCCGACACGACGCGCGGCAACTGGTGGTACTCGCTCGACAACGGGGCGAGCTGGACACGCTTCGCCGGGCCCGATCTGGCGGCGATCTCGGCGGACAATGCGCTGCACCTGGTCGCGGACGTCAATACGCGGATCTACTTCCAGCCGACCGTGCCGGACTTCAATGGCGCGGTGCCGGTGGCGTTGGCCTATCGCGCCTGGGACCGCTCCGACGGGGTGGCGAACGGTGCGCTGTCGGCCCTGCCGACCTCACCGCCGCTGTCGACCGGTATCAACACGGCGTCTTCGGCCTACTCGATTGCCCTGAACCGTGTCGGCCTGGTGATCGTGCCCGTCAACGATGCTCCCGTCGCGTCGGGCACCGCATCGCTCGGCATCGAGCCCGAGGACACCACATCGCCGGTGCAAGGCACGGTCCTCGGTCTGTTCCGCGGCAACTTCTCGGACGTGGCTGACCAGCAGCAATCGCCGTCCAATCCCTTCGGATCGAACGCCAACCTGCTGGCCGGCATCGCGATCGTGGGCAATACCACGCCAGCCGCCCAGGGGATCTGGCGTTACTCGACCGACAACGGCGCCACCTGGACGACGGTCTCGGCCGACCTGTCGACGTCCAATGCGCTCGTCCTGTCGCAGCTCGTGCGGCTGGAGTTCGTGCCGACGGCGAACTTCAACGGCATTCCCGCGCCGCTTACCGTGCGCCTGATCGATTCGTCGACCGACGTGCCGCTGGTCTCCGGCGTCACCGGCCGCGACCTCGTGGCGACGAGCCGGGCCCTTGCCGGGGTCGACCTCTCCGGCGGCAATAGCGGCGGCCGCACGGCTGTTTCCGCTGCCGATGTTCCGCTCACCATCAGGGTCTCGCCGGTCAACGACGCGCCCACGGCTGCTGGGAGCGCCAGCCTCCCGGGCAGCACTCAGGGACGGATTCCTCCGCACGCTTCGGTGTTCGATCTGTTTGCCAAGACCTTTGCCGACACGGTCGACCAGCAGCGGTCGCTGTCCAATCCGTTCGGCTCGGTGGCCGACGGCTTCGCCGGCATCGTCGTCGTGGGCAACGCCACGCCCACCAGCCAGGGCGTCTGGCGGTATTCGACCGACGGCGGTGCCACCTGGAATGACGTGCCGACCTCGGTCAGCGATGCCAAGGGCCTGCTGCTGGGCAGCAATGTCCATCTCGCCTTCTTCCCCGCCGGCGGCTTCATAGGCACGCCGACACCGCTGGTGGTCCGGCTGGTCGATTCTTCGACCGACGTGCCCGTTACAGGCACTTTGACCGGCGCAGCCATTGCCGGGTCGACGCTTGCCATCGGGGGTGTCGATGTCTCGGGCACACACAGGGGTGGGATCACCGCCGTGAGCGCAGATGCGGTGCCGCTCAACACCTCCGTGAATGCAGCACCGTCGCCGCCCTCGCCACCGACACCGCCGATTTTCCCACCGGTCGACCCGCCGTCGTTCTTCTTTCAGGACCCGCGGATGCTCAACGGCTTCCTGGTGGGCGGCAACGTCTACCGTGTCATGCTGGCGACGCAGCCCGGCACCATCAATGTTTCGGCCGACGTGTTCTACGGCAGCGTCTCGCCGCGCGAGCTGACCTTCGAAGCCTCGTCGATCGGCGGTGGTCCGCTGCCGCCGTGGCTGTTCTTCGATTCGATCCTGCTGCGCTTCACCGGCACGCCGCCCGAAAGCGCGGTCGGAACGCTCGACCTGCGCATCACGGCCAAGGATCGCGCAGGCCGCGAGGCGGCGGCCGAGGTGCATGTCATCATCACGCAGCCGCCGCGGGATATCCTGCCGTTCCTCAGGCCGATCGAAGGGCTGAACCCGATCATCGTTCCGCCGGCGGTGCCCGTGCCGGCGCCCGCTGCAGCTCCGGAGTCGGCGCCTGCGCCGCAATCGCCCGACAGCGCACCGCCTGCGCCGCCGTCCAAGGAAGGTGCGCCCCCCGACAAGCCCTCACCAGGCGGAGCGGCAGTGCCAGTAGAGACCCGCCAGGGGGCCTGGTTTCAGCCACCGGGGCTTCAGCCGTCCGTCGAGGAGTCGCTGGCCTACGGTCTCACGGCCCAGATGCGCGAGCAGTCGGTGGCCGGAAAAGTCGCCCGGGCCAGGGCGCTGTTGAACGCTCTCACGTGAGTATTGTCGAATGATCCGTCATTTCATCATGCTTGGGTTGCTGGTGCTGCCCGGGGCAGCGTTGCTCTCGGCCTGCGGGATTCTTCGGCCGGAACCGATGAACTTCGCCGAGAATACCGAGCGGGCGCGGGTCGACCGGCAGAAGATCGATGCCGCCTATGTGCCGTTGAATGGCCCGCTCAGCCTGGCCGAAGCGATCGCCCGGGCCTTGAAGTACAACTACGACGGCCTGCTGGCCAAGACCGAGATCAACCTGCAGGAGCGACAACTCAATCTCGCCTTCGCCCAGATGCTGCCGCGTCTGGCCGCCGGCGTCGGCTACGACTCGCGCAACTCCTACAACGCCGCGCAGAGTATCGACGTCTTCACCCAGCAGCAGAGCCTTACCTATTCCTACTCGCAGCAGCCGCAATTCTCGTCGGCCGACCTGACCTTTACCTGGAATGCCCTGGATCTCGGCATCAGCTACTTCCAGGCCCGGCAGCAGGGCTATCGGGCGCTGATCTCGGTGGAGCGGCGGCGCAAGGTGATCGACAACGTGGTGCGCAGCACCGCCAATGCCTATTGGCGGGCCGCCTCGGCGAGCACGCTGCTGCCCAAGATCGACCCCATGCTGAAGACGGCGCGCGAGATACTGAAGGTGTCGCGCCAGATCAGCGCCGAGCATCTTCAGTCGCCCCTGGCGCTGCTGGAATTCCAGCAGAACATGGTGATCGTGCTGAGCGAGCTGGAGCGTATCCGCAACGACCTTTCGGCTGCGCATATCGAGCTCGCCTCGTTGATCAACATCCCGCCGGGGCAGCCGATCACCTTCACCGACCAGCCCGAGGATCTGCAGGCGCATCTCGGCGTCGACAATCACCGGCTGGAGGAAGTCGGCCTGGTGCTGAGGCCGGAACTCAGGATCGAAGCCTATCAGCAGAAGATCGATCGCCAGGACATCTACAAGGAGATCCTGAAGATGCTGCCCGGCGTCGGCTTCCTGGGTGGCCTGAACTACAACTCGAACAATCTGCTCTACACCAACACCTGGGGCGCGATCGGCGTGCGCGCGACGATCAACCTCTTCAACATGATCCAGGGGCCGCTGGCGATTGCCGTTGCCAAGCAGGCGACAGACCTCTCCGAGGAGCGGCGCATGGAGTACGGCAACGCTCTCGACACCTTCAAGACCGCCAAGGACGTCGACCTGGTGGGGCAGCAGATCGGCCGCGTCGCCGACGACGTCAGTGCCGCCGGGGTCCAGGGCGAGGCCGAGCGCATCCGACGCCAGCTCACGGTCCTGACGACCAAGGTCGCGCGCGACCGCGCGCAGGTGAGGGTGCTGACGTCGCTGGCCGGAATCTACGCCGCGACCGGCATGGATCTGGTGCCGGCCGGCGCGGAGTTCAAGAACCTGCCGGACCTGACCGCCGACGTGCAGCGGGCCATTCAGCGCTGGCAGGCGGGCGAGCTGCCGTCGCTGTCGATGCCTGCGGCGAGTACGGCCCAGAACGGTGCGCCCCAGAATGGCGCGATCCAGAACTAGGGGATGTCGATGAGCGTGTTTCGAACGATCCGGCTATCCCTTCTGGCGAGCCTGACCATCGCCTCTTCCTCGGCTATGGCACAGCAAGCGCCGGCCGACGGCCTGCCACCGATTGGTGTGCAGATCGTGGCCCGCGCGACCGCACCGCTGGCAGCGCCGATGTCCGGCCAGCTCGTCGCATTTCCTTTCAGGGACGGCGATCGCATCGAGGCCGGCAAGGTGCTGGCGCGCTTCAACTGCGCCCAGCAGGAAGCGATCCATGTGCGCGCCCGCGCCGAGCTGACCAAGCGTGAGGACCTGCTCGCTACCCAGACCCGGCTCAAGGCACTCAACGCCTATTCCAAGGCCGAGTTCTCACAGGCGCAGAACGACGTCGCCGTCGCCAAGGCCGAGCTCGCGGTGGCGCAGACCGGCGTCGACAATTGCCAGGTGACGGCGCCGTTCGACGGCCGGGTCGCCGGCGTCTCCGTGCGCAACTTCCAGTTCGTGCAGGCCGGCGCGCCGCTGATCGACCTGATCGACGACGGCGAGATCGAGCTCGAAATGGTCGTGTCGTCGATGCTTCTGTCCTGGCTGAAGCCCGGCACGCCGGTACGGATCCATGTCGGCGAGACCCAGCGTGACTACGACGCGCGGATAACCCGCGTCTCCGGGAAGGTCGATGCTGCGAGCCAGACCATCAAGGTGTACGGCGTCCTTGTCGGCGATGCGCCGGGCGTGCTGCCGGGCATGAGCGGCGTCGCGCGCTTCGCCAGCGCCGCCCGGTAAATGGACGGCCCGCCGAGTCTGTCACTGCAGGGCCCGTCGCCAGCGGGTTCATCGCCCTCGGGTCCGCCGCCATCGGGGCCAGCGCCAACGGGTTCCCTGAACCAGCAGCTTCTCCGACTGGCCGAGCTGCTGCAGCTCGGTGCGCGAGCGCGGGAAGCGGGACCCCAGGAGCTGCCTTTCGTCATTGCGAACGAGACGATCCGCGCGATTCCCTATGACCAGGCGGTGGTCTGGGACGCGCGGACGCGCCGCATCGTCGCCCTGTCCGGCGTCGAGACCGTGCAGGCGTCGACGCCGTACGTGATCTCGCTCAACCGCCTGTTCAAGGCGACCCTGGCTGCCGGCAAGCTCGATCAGGCGCATATGCCGGATCCCGCCATCGTGGCGGAGAGCGACTTCCGGGCCGATGCCGCGCTCGCGCCGCAGATCCTGTGGTGGCCCTTGCGCAGCCGGGGCCGGACCGTCGCGGTTCTCCTGCTGGCACGTCGCGATCCCTGGGGTGAAGCGGAGGCGCCGTTGCTCGAGGCGTTGGGCGGTGCCTATGCCGAGAGTTGGGAGCTTGGCCGGGCCCGCCCCGCATCGATGCGTCATGGCGCCTGGCGCCTGGCCCGCAATGTCGCCGTCCTGCTGCTGCTCGGCGCTCTGCTGGGGGTCGCGATGTTTCCGATGCGCACCAGCGCCATTGCCCCGGCAGAAGTTGTGGCGCGGACGCCGGCCTTCGTGCGCGCGCCGTTCGCCGGCGTCGTCGATTCGATCGAGGTGCCGCCCAACAGCCCGGTGCGGGCGGGCCAGGTCCTGGTCCGGCTTGACCGGCGCGAGCTCGATGCCGCCCTGCATGTGGCGGCAAAGGCGATGGAGGTGGCGACGGCGCAGTACCGTCAGGCGACCCAGGAAGGAATCTCCGATCCCCGTGCCCGTGAGCAGCTCGCCACCTTGCGGGGACGCCTGGCTGAGGCCCGCGCCGACTACGACTATCGCCGCACACGCCTGGAACGCGCCGATATCCTGTCACCTGCGGATGGCATTGCCGTGTTCAACGATCCAGCCGAATGGGTCGGCCGTCCGGTGGAGACCGGCGAGCGCATCATGCAGGTTTCGCCGCCTGTGTCCTCGCGTGTCGAGATCGAACTGCCGGTCGTCGATGCCTCGACTTTCGACGAAGGCGCCGAGGTGCTGTTCTTCAACAACGTGAACCCTGACCGGCCGTCGGCCGGCAAGGTGACGTTCATGAGCTACGCCAGCTCGACCAGTCCCACGGGCGTACTGATCTACACCGTGCGCGCCGATCTCGGCGGCAACGAGGAACTGCGACTCGGCCTCAAAGGGACGGCCAAGATCTTCGGTGCGCCGCGGCCGCTGCTGCTGCAGCTCCTGCGCCGGCCGATCGCCTACCTGCAGGAGCTTTTCGCGTGACCGATGTGGCGCTGACGCCACTGCGCGAGGATCTTTCCCTGTCGCCGGGGCCGGTCACGGCTGGGGCACCGACCTGGACGCTCTATGACCCGGCGCGCCACCGCTACATGCGGCTGGGCTGGCTCGATTTCGAGATCCTGGCGCGCTGGCATCTCCGGACGCCGGCCGCGATCGTGCGGGCCTTGGGGCAGGAGACGACCCTGCGCGCCACCGAGGAGGACGTCGCCCGCCTCGCCCTCTTTGCCAGAGGGGCGGGGCTCCTGAAGGCGAGTGCGCCGGCCGACGTCCAGCGGCTGGCGGCGATGGCTGTCGGCAAGCGTCGTTCGTTGCTCGCCTGGCTGATCCACAATTATCTCTTCATTCGCATCCGTCTGGTCGATCCCGATCGGTTCCTCACCGCCCTCATGCCCGTGGTCCGGCCATTGTTCGGATGGGGAGGGGTTGCGGCCATTCTTCTGCTCGGCCTGCTGGGTCTGCTCCTGATCTCGCGGGAATGGGAAGCCTATACCCACAGCCTCGTCGAACAGTACACGGTCGAGGGGCTGCTCGGCATGGCGGTGGCCCTGTCGGTGTCGAAGGTCTTCCACGAGCTGGGCCACGGCTTCGCTGCCAAGCGCTATGGCTGTCGCGTGTCGTCGATGGGCGTCGCCTTCCTCGTTCTGTGGCCGGTGTTGTGGACCGACACGACCGACGGCTGGCGGCTGACCGACCGTCGACAGCGGCTGGCGATCGATGTCGCTGGCGTGATGGCCGAGATCGCCGTGGCCGCCGTCGCCTCGATTGCCTGGGCGATCCTGCCCGACGGTCCGGCGCGCAGCGCCGCGTTCGTGCTGTCGAGCACCACCTGGATACTGACGCTGTTCGTCAATGTCGTGCCGCTGTTGCGATTCGACGGATACTACGTCCTCTCCGATCTGCTCGACGTCGCCAACCTGCAGGAGCGCGGCTTTGCCTATGCGCGATGGTGGTTGCGCGAGCTGCTGTTCCGCCCCGGCGCGCCCGTGCCGGAGCCGCTGGCGCCCGGCCTCGCGCGCATCCTGCTGGTCTATGCCTTCTCGAGCTGGATCTACCGCCTGATCGTCTTCGGCGGCATCGCCTTGCTGGTCTACCATCTGACTTTCAAGGCGCTGGGCATTGTCCTGGCGGCGATTGAAATCTGGTTCTTCATCGCTCGCCCGATCGTGCGGGAGCTCGCAGTATGGGCGGAGATCGTTTCGAAGAACCGGCCGAACCTGCATAGCTGGGTAACCTTGACGCTGGTCGTCCTGCTGTTGTCGCTCCTGTTCGTCCCCTGGCGCGGTCGCGTCGACGCGCCGGCCTTGCTGAAGGCCGACAAGCAGGTTGCCCTGCTGGCGGCGGAGCCGGGACGACTGGCCTTCATGGTCGAGCCGCACACGCCGGTGCGGGAGGGCCAGGACATCTTCCTGTTCGAGTCGGTCGACATTTCCCATTCTCTCGACGTTGCCCGGGCCCAGCTCGAGGTCGCCCAGGCGGAATACGCGGTGACATCCTTCAATCCCGACAAGCGGCGGGCACAACAGGCATCGTATGCACGCATATCGGAGGTGACCGCGTCCTTGTCGCGGGCCGAGGCACGGGCCGCCAACCTCAGGGTCCGCGCGCCGTTCGCCGGCACGCTCAAGGACGTGCCGCCGGACCTGCGGATCGGCGATGATGTCCGTCGCGGCGAAAAGCTCGGTATTCTGATCGCGTCGGACCGGACTCAAGTCGAAGCCTATGTCGCCGAGCCCGACCTTGACCGGGTACATGTCGGGGCGGGGGCGAAGCTCATCCTGATCGACGGTCGTGTCGTGCCTCTGGTCGTTCAGGATATCGCCCACGCATCGACCCGTTCACTCGACGTGCCGGAGCTGGCCTCGACCAACGAGGGCCCGATTGCGGTGAGGCGCGGCCCGTCGAGCACCCTGGTGCCTGACCGCTCGATCTACCGGGTTGTCCTCTCCGCAACCAATCCGGCTTTCACCGCGACGACGCGCCTTGTCGGGCGTGTCGCGATCGATGCCCCCGCGCGTAGCGCGGCCGACCTCATCTACCGCAAGACGGTGGCCCTGCTGTTGCGGGAGTCGGCTTTGTGAAAGTCGGCCTTCGCGGCCGAGAGGGTCGTGACCGATCAAACGCCGGTCCCTGAAGGGCACAATCTTGTTTCACAACGATCGGTACAAAATAATTGACGGTGGCGAAGTGCGGTAATACGGTTTTTAACCGATCGTTACAAAAGGTGTCACGATGGAGTTCAAGGGTAAGGCCGCGCTCGTCACCGGCGGCACGCGCGGAATCGGCGCGGCCATTGTCAGGCGGTTGGCGCGCAAAGGGGCCGACGTGGCGTTCACCTTCGCCAGTTCCGATCGGGCCGCTTCCGATCTCGTCCAAGAGATCGAGACGCTGGGCGGCAAGGCCTGCGCCATCAAGGCGGATAGCGGTGATCCGCTGGCCGTGCGGCAGGCGGTGGAGCAGGCGGCCAGCGTCCTGGGGCGGCTGGACATATTGGTGAACAGCGCGGGCGTGTTCTATGCCGGCCCCATCGAGAACGTCACGCTCGAGGAGATCGACACCACGCTGGCGATCCATGTGCGGGCGGTGTTCGTGGCCTCTCAGGCGGCGCTGGGCCATATGGGCTCGGGCGGGCGGATCATCTCGATCGGTTCGTGCTTTGCCCAGCGCGTGCCCTATGGCGGGGCGACCCTCTATGCCATGAGCAAGTCCGCGCTGATCGGCTTCACCAAGGGATTGGCCCGCGAGGTCGGCGAACGCGGCATCACCGTCAACGTCGTGGATCCCGGCTCGACCGATACGGAGATGAACCCGGCGGACGGCCCGGCGGTGGCCGCGGAGCTGGAGCTGATGGCCGTCAAGCGCTACGCCGTTCCCGACGAGATCGCGGCTGCCGTCGCCTATCTCGCGAGCGCCGAAAGCGGCTTCGTCACCGGTGCCTCGCTGGCCATCGACGGAGGCCTCAGCGCGTAGCGATGCGGCGAACATCTTTCATCTCCTGGATCCGGCAGCGCCGGCAGATCGTCGACGCATGACGGCACGCAACCGCGCCGCGGCGGCGCCTGCCGCGATCGGACGGCCCCGAGGCTTCGACAGGGATGCGGCATTGCTCGCGGCCATGAGGATGTTCTGGGCGCGCGGCTACGAGGGGACCTCGATCCAGGATCTCGTCGAGGCGATGGGCGTCAACAAGCCCAGCCTATATGCGACCTTCGGCTGCAAGGAGGAGATCTTCCGGGAGGCGGTCGGCCTCTACGATCGGCTCGAAGGGCGGGCGACGTCGCAGAGCCTCGGTGAAGCCGCCACGGCCCGCGAGGCGGTCGAAGCCATGCTGCGATCGAACGCGCGTGCCTACACGGCCGGTGAGGGCCCGCGCGGCTGCATGATCGTACTGTCGTCGCTGCTCGGTGCCCCGGAGAACGAAAGCGTGCGGCGGTTCCTGGCGGACAATCGGCTGAGCGGCGAACGCCTGCTGCGGGACCGGCTCTCGCGGGGCATCGCGGAGGGCGATCTCTCTCCCTCGGCAGATATTGACCGGCTGGCGGCCTTCTACACGACGGTGCTCGAAGGACTGTCCATCCAGGCGCGCGACGGCGCGTCCCGGAAAAAACTGAACGCGATCATCGACGCGTCGATGCTGGCCTGGCCGATACGATAGACCCGACTGCGTGCGACTGGAGCTTCGTGAGCTCGAGCCGGCGGCTGAGCAGATCCGCGGGAGCCTCCTGGACATCGCCTATCCAAGCTTGCTCGTCGTGCTCCCTATCGTACGTCGTGTCGCGTCGGCATGGTCGAGGCCTCCAAATGGCTCTGGCCAATGCTGCAGGCGCCATCGCGATGGCGCCGCCCGGCCGAGCCGGCCTGCTAATACACCCGGTGGAAGTGGGGTGCCTCAACGCCGAGCAAGGCCAGGGCCTCGTCGAGGGACGTCACGATGAACGGCTCGAAATGGTGCTGCTGGTCGGCGGAGGCGCGCGCCAGGGCATAGGTGTCGGGACGCGTCGCCACCACGGCGCGTTGCTGGCCGAAGGCCGTCTGCGCGGTACGGCCGCGCAGGCGCAGGAGCGTATCGGGAATGGCGATGGCCGTTACGCCGGCAAGATCGAGAATGCCACGGCGCATGCCGACCTCGACGACGAGGCGGCGCTCCGTGTCGTCGAACAGCTTGAGATCGCCCGGCGTGAGGATGCTGCGGAACGTGCCCAGCAGCAGATGATGGTTATGATCGTAGAAAAGTTCGAGCATGCGGCATGACGGCGAAGCCGCCCGTCCCGAAGGCAGGTGAAAAGGAAGGCCGCCACATGAAGGACAACCGGCCGTTGTCGCCAACGAATAGGCTGCACTCTGGGCATGAACGCCGTGCATGTGCTTCGCCAGGTACCGGGACGGGACATCTGGTCCAGCCGACGAGCGTCCTCTTTTCATGCGCTCGCCTCGGGCCTAGAGCACGTTCCACTCGACTGGAATCAGTCGAGTGGAAGGTCGTGCTCTAGATTCTATTGAGTCTAGAGCAGCTTATGCCCGGGAAGATGGAACCGCATGCGGTTCCATCTTCCCGGGCGCTGCTCTAGGGTCGCAGCGTCAGCCCGTCACGCAGGAGGACGCGATGAATGACGAAGCCCTGAGCAAGAAGCCGACGCCGGATGCGGCGGAGCTTGACGCCTTCTTTCCATCGCCTTTCTCACTCTCGCAATGGACAAGCCCCAGGTCCAACCTCGAAGGGGCGGACTATCCGACACGCTACAAGGGGAACCGCAAGGTCTTGGTGATCTGCGCAGACGAGCGATATTTGCCGACCGACAACGGCACGCTGTTTTCCACCGGAAACCATCCGGTCGAAACGCTGCTGCCGATGTATCACCTGCACAAGGCAGGCTTCGATTTCGATATCGCCACGCTTTCCGGCGAAATGGCGAAGTTCGAGTTCTGGGCGATGCCGCGGCAGGACGAGGCGATCACCGGGCTGCACCGCCAGTATCTCGATCGGTTCCGCAAGCCGCACAAGCTTTCCGACATCGTCGCAAAGCTCGATCCCGACACGAACTATGCGGCTGTGTTCATCCCCGGCGGCCATGGCGCCCTGATCGGTCTGCCCGAAAGCCGCGAATTGGCGGCTTTGATCCACTGGGTGATGGACAATGACCGCTATCTCATTTCACTCTGCCATGGGCCGGCTGGATTCCTTGCCCTTGCGGTCGACGGCAAGTCCAACCCCCTGAAGGGCTACAAGATCTGTGCCTTTCCCGATGCCGCCGACCGACAGACGCCTCAGATGGGATATATGCCCGGCGGTCTTACCTGGTTCTTCGGCGAGAAGCTGGAAGCCATGGGCATCAAGGTCGTCAACGCCGACGTAACCGGCGCCGTGCACCAAGACCGCAAGGTTCTGACCGGCGACAGTCCGCTTGCGGCGAATGCCTTGGGCAAGCTGTCTGCGGTGACCTTGCTGAAGGAGTTGGCAGGCGCATGACGCGTGCCTGCTGCTCCCGGCTCGTCATTGGAAGCTGTACCGGACAACCAGGAAGCAGGAGGTCGATATGACCGAAGCCCGTCCGCCGCTACCGCCCTTCACACGCGAGACGGCTATCCAGAAGGTCCGCGGCGCCGAGGATGGCTGGAACTCCTGCGATCCCAGGCGTGTGTCGCTCGCCTATACCGCGGACAGCTCCTGGCGAAACCGCTCGGAATTCCTGCAGGGGCGGAATGAGATCGTCGCGTTCCTGACCCGCAAATGGGCCAGGGAACTCGACTATCGCCTCATCAAAGAGCTCTGGACCTTCGGCGAGGATCGCATCGCCGTGCGCTTCGCCTACGAATGGCACGACGATTCGGGGAACTGGTTCCGCTCCTACGGCAACGAGAATTGGGAGTTCGCCTCGAATGGGCTGATGCGCCGGCGTCTGGCGTCGATCAACGACCTTCCGATCCGCGACTCCGAACGCAAGTACCACTGGGACCGCTCCGGGCCGCGACCGGCGGATCATCCAGGACTGTCCGACCTCGGGCTGTGACCAGCCGCCAGCGTCAAGCGGCTCGATTTTTTCTCTTGGACGCTGCCGACGGTGACGTTTCCTCGGCGGCGATCTGGACGCCGGCGCTCTTGAGAAGAACGCGGGCGGCCGCCACGGCGGCCCAGCCCACCGAGGGATCGCGTCGCACCAGAGCGGCGGCATAGGCGCCGTCGATCAGCAGCGCCAGCTGAGTGGCCAGGGTGTCGGGATCGTCGATATCCAGACGTGAGAGAAGTTCGCGATACCACAGCCGCCGACTCTCCTTGAATTCGACGGCCAGTCTTCTGGCTTCGCTGTCCTCGTCGCCCAGCTCGGCGAGCGCATTCAGGTAAGCGCAGCCGCGATAGTCTCCGGCCATCGACAGCGAGCGCGCGAACCATTCGAAGTTCTTGAGGATTTGCTCGGCGGGCGGCCGGGAGGAAGGCTCGGGAAGCGGCCGGAAGCGGCCCTTCAGGTAGGCGACGATCAGGTCGTCCTTGGACGGGAAGTGCCGGTACAGCGTCTTCTTGCTGATCCCCAGCTCCGCGACGATGGCGTCGACGCCGACCGCCTGCAGGCCGTTGCGGTAGAACAGCCGGTCCACCGCCTCGAGGATCCGCTCTCGCGTTGCCGTCGGTTTGTCTTGCTCGACCATGAGGAAACATATCTGTTTCCTCATGGGCTTGTCAGCCTAAAAGAGCACCATATGAGGAAACAGAGCTGTTTCCATTTGGGAGCTCGAGGCCATCATGACGGACCAGACAATAGCCGTTGCAGCGCCGTTCCGCCGGGTCGACAGCCGGACGCGCCGGCTGCTGGAAGCCCCTGTCCTCGCCACGTTGCTGCGGCTGGCGGTGCCGAACGTCCTGGTCATGGTAACCCAGGCGTCGATCGGCCTGATCGAGATCTATTTCATCGCCCGGCTGGGCATCGACGCGCTGGCCGGCGTGTCCCAGGTGTTTCCCGTGCTGTCACTCATCGGGGCGATCTCGCAGGGGGCGGTGGGCGGCGGATTCGTCTCGGCGATCGCCCGCACGCTGGGCCGTGGCCGGCCGGACGAGGCGGCCGACTACGCCTGGTACGCTGTCTTCCTGGCCGTGCCGCTGGGCCTCCTGACGACGGTGCTGGTGGTCGCCGCCGGGCCCTCTTTCTATGGCGCCATGGGCGCGCTACTCGAACCTGGTGTTCGGCGGCGCCGTCCTGATCTGGCTGTTCAATCTTCTGCTGGCGACGGTCCGCGGCACCGGCAATCTCGTCCTGCCGGTCTATGTCGTCTGCGGCGGCGCGCTGCTGCTGTTTCCGCTGTCGCCGCTGCTGATCTTCGGCATCGGCGGCATCGACGGTCTGGGCGTTGCCGGCGGCGCCGTGGCGATCCTCGCTTATCACGCGGTCGGCAGCGTCTGCTTCGCCGTCCATCTGTGGGGGCGCAAAGGCGTCCTGGCACCGCGGCTGACGCCGCCTCGGCCGCGCCTGCAACCGGTCTGGGAAGTCCTGCGCGTCGGCGGCATGTCGACGGTGGTGAGCAGTACCACGAACATCACCCTCGCCATCCTGACCGGCTATGTCGGCCTGCAGGGTGTGGCCGCCGTTGCCGGCTATGGCGCCGGGGCACGGCTGGAGTTCCTCCTCGTTCCCCTCACGTATGGCATCGGTGGGCCGGCGGCCATCCTGATCGGCACCAGCATCGGGGCCGGCCAGTCGCGCCGAGCGCTGCAGACTGCCTGGATCGCGATTGCGCTGGGCACGCTGGCGGCCGAGGCTATCGGGATTGCCGCCGCGCTCTTTCCGCTGCAGTGGCTCGGGGCCTTCACTACCGACCCGGTCGCTCTGGCGATCGGCGCCGATTACCTGCGCACCACCGGTCCGTTCTTCGGCTTCTTTGGCCTCGGCTACGCGCTCTACTGCGCCGGCCAGGGTGCGGGCCGCATGGAGTGGCCGGTCGCCGGCGCCATCGTCCGTGCCGTCATCGCGATCGGTGGCGGTTTGCTCGTGGTCCACACCGGCGGCGGTCTCGGCGGCATCTTCCTCGCGGCCGGGCTCGGCATGGCGGCGTTCGGCCTCATCGGCCTCTGTGGCCTGCTGCTGCGGGTCGGCTACGGCAAAGAAAAGACAGGCCTCAATTGAGGTCGTCTATCGACAGCCTTCGGGCGACGGCCTTCTGTCGACGGTCTTCTGGGCGGACAGGCGGAAATCGATCATGCTCATGATGCGTTGCGCCCGCCCGCGCCGGGATTGCGTTCGACAAGAGGCCTTCGATGTTTCTCAGCGTCTTCGACGTCTTCAAGATCGGCATCGGGCCTTCGTCCTCGCACACGATGGGACCGATGACGGCGGCAGGCCAGTTCCTCGGTCTCTTGCGGCAGCATCCCTCCGGCGCCCGTGCAGCGGCCGTCCGCGCGACCCTGCACGGCTCGCTGGCTTTTACAGGGAAGGGCCATGCCACCGATCGCGCCGTGGCGCTGGGCTTGCTGGGCTGGACCCCGGCCGAGTTCGATTTCGAAAGGGCCGACCGCCAGCTCGAGGATCTCCATCGCAGTCATGTCCTTTGCCTCGAGGGACTGCCGCCGCTCGCGTTCGATCCCGCTCTCGACATCGTCTTCGACTACGGGCCGCCTTTGCCGGGGCACGCCAACGGGCTCGTTCTGTCAGCCTGCGACCCTGCCGGCGCCGTGTTGGTATCGGAGACCTACTATTCGATCGGCGGGGGCTTCGTCGTGACGGCCGCGGAGCGTGAGGCGCCACCTGCTGCCACGGCTGCTTCTGCCGCAGCGACGGCCTGGCCTTATCCCTTCGTGAATGCGGCGGCGATGCTGCCATGGCGCGCGACAGCGGGCTTTCCATCGCCGACATGAAACGCGCGAACGAGAGCCGCCTGCGGACGCCGCAAGAGGTCGAACGCGGGCTTGCTCGTCTCTGGTCGGTCATGAACGGCTGCATCGACCGCGGACTGGCCCAGGACGGCGAGCTGCCGGGCGGGCTGCATGTGCGCCGCCGCGCCGCCCCCATCCATCGCCAGCTGATGGCGGAGCGGCATGCCAATCGCATCCAGCCTCACGCCGCGTCGGAATGGCTGAGTGTCTATGCCATGGCCGTGAACGAGGAGAACGCGGCGGGCGGCCGGGTGGTGACGTCGCCGACCAACGGGGCTGCCGGCGTCGTGCCCGCGGTGCTGCGTTACTATCTCGATCATTGCGTAGGGGCGGAGCCCGACCGGATCGCCGACTTCCTGCTCACGGCGGCGGCGATCGGCGGGCTGATCAAGCACAACGCCTCGATTTCGGGCGCCGAGGCGGGCTGCCAGGGCGAGATCGGCTCGGCCGCCGCGATGGCCGCGGCCGGCTTCTGCGCCGTGCTGGGCGGATCGCCGGGGCAGGTGGAGAACGCTGCGGAGATCGCGCTCGAGCACCATCTCGGCATGACCTGCGATCCGGTGGCGGGGCTGGTCCAGGTTCCCTGTATCGAGCGCAACGGCATCGGCGCCATCAAGGCCGTGGCGGCAGCCTCGCTCGCTTTGCGTGGCGACGGCTCGCATTTCATGCCGCTCGACAACTGCATCGAGGCGATGCGGCAGACCGGCGAGGCGATGAACACGAAATTCAAGGAGACCAGCCTCGGCGGCTTGGCCGTCAACCTGCCGGGCTGCTGATCCTGCCGAGGCTCAGCGCGCGGTCTGGGGCGCTCCCATCTGGCGAGAAATCTCTTCGGCCGCCGCCGTCAGCAAGGGAATATAGCGGCCCATGACCTTGGGCTTCAGCCGCTCGACGGGCACCGTGAGGCCAAGTGCGGCGAGCGGACTACCGACATGGTCGTAGATCACCGTCGCCGCGCCTCCGACCTGCTCTCGCCATTCGCCGACATTGGTGGCGTAGCCGTCGCGCCGGGCTTTCTCGAGGACCTTCAGGAGATCGGCGCGGCGATAGAGGGTGTGCCTGGTGAAACGCGGCAGTTCTTCGGGCAGCTTCTGCAGGGTCTCGGTGGCCTGGGCGGAAAGCAGGGCCTTGCCCGTCGCCACGCAGTGCGCCGGCGTACGCTGGCCGATCCGGGAGTAGGCGCGGACCGGCTGCGTGCTCTCGACATTGTGGATGGAGACCACCTCGCAGGTCGCCAGGTCGAGCACCGACAGATGGGCCGTTTCATCGACCTGGGCGACCAGGCGCTGCATGACCGGCGCGGCGATGCGCGAGACGTCGAGACGGCCGATGACCAGCGCGCCCAGCTCCCAGAGCTTGGTCGTCGCCGTGTAGCGCCGGTCGATCGGCGTGACGTAACCCCGGCTCGCCAGGGTCTGCAGGAGCCGGTGCACGTTGCTTTTCGACAGCTCGAGCGTGCCGGCGAGCTCCGTGATCCCGAGAGGCATCGAGCTGCGCGCCAGCGCCTCCAGGATCGACAGGGCTTTGAGGACGGTTGTGTCCATGGCGCGGCCGATCGTCGGTTACTCGAGTGAAATATTCAACGAACGGATCAACGGTTCCCACAGCTTGCGATCCTTCGCGAGGTAGGCCTCGGCCAACCCGGCTTCCTGCGGGCCGGGAATGACGATGCCCAGCGGCTCGAACCGCTGCTGCATCGCGCCGCTGCCGAGGATCTTGTTGATGGCTTTTTCGAGCCGGGCCACGGCGGGCGCCGGCGTCGCTTTCGGCACGGCAAGGCCGTACCAGCCCAGCGCCTCGAAGCCCGGATAGCCGCTCTCCGCCACTGTCGGGATGTTCGGCGTGACGGACAGGCGCTTGGCGCTGGTGAGGGCGAGCGCCGTGACCGTCTTCTGCTCGATCTGCGGCAGCGCGCCGGAGATCACCTCCGAGAACATCTGGACCTCGTTGGACAGCAGCGCCCGCATGGCGCCGGCGCTGCCTGGATAGGGGACATGGACCATCCTGATGCCGGCCTGCTGTGCGAACAGCTCGGCCGCGAGATGCAGCGAGGAGCCGAGGCCCGACGACGAGAAGTTCACCTTGCCCGGATTGGCCTTGGCGTAAGCCACGAACTCGGCGAGCGTCTTGGCCGGAAACTGCGGGTTGACGATGAAGACGATCGGCACCTCGGCGATGATCGAAACCATCCTGAAGTCGCGATCCGTGTCGTAGGCAAGGCCCTTCTTAAGGAGGGGATTGAGCGAGAAAGTCGTGCCCGTGCCGAGCAGCAAGGTATAGCCGTCGGCCGGCGCATTGGCGGCCGCCGTCGCGCCGATGGCCGTCGCGGCGCCGCCCTTGTTGTCCACGATCACCGGCTGGCCGAGCTCTTTCGCCAGGGGCTCGGCGAGCACGCGGCCCAGCAGGTCGTTGGTGGCGCCCGGCGGATAAGGCACGATCAGCTTCACGGGCTTGTCGGGATACTGCGCCGCGGCCTCGCGGCCGAGGCCGAGCGAAAGGCCTGCAGCGCCCACCAGCGCGCCGCAGAGTTGCCTTCTGAACATGTTTCCTCCTGGCTGTCTTGTCGTTGCGGTCGCGTCGCGCGGGTTGGAGCGCGGTCAGGCGGCCGACTGCTGCGCGCGATCGATCTCGAGCGCTCCCGCCTTCAGGCGCGGGATGAGCTCACGTCCGAACTCGGTCACGTCGCCCAGCGGGTCGAAGCCGCGAATCAGGAAAGACGTCACGCCGAGCCGGTAGTATTTCAGCATCGCCGTCGCGACCTGCTCCGGCGTGCCGACGAGGCACGAGGTATTGCCCTTTCCAGCCGCCGCGCCCGCCACCGGCATCCACAGCCGCTCGTCATGCACGTCGCCGCGCTTGGCGAGCTCGACCAGGCGTTCGGCGGACTTGTCCTGGGGCTTGACCGGCAGGGGGCCGGCCTTCAGATCGTCCAGGACCTTTTTTGCCTTGTCCCACGCCGCGCCTTCGGTTTCGGCGATGATGGGACGAAAGGAGAGGTTGAAGCCGGCCTCCCGGCCGTGCTGGCGCGCCATGGCCCGGAACTCGGCCATGCGTTCGGCGGTTTCCGCGAGCGGCTCGCCGAACATCGCGAAGACATTGCAGTGGCGCGCGCCCATTTCCAGCGCCCCGGGCGAGGACCCGCCGAAGAACAGCGGCGGATAGGGCTGCTGCAGCGGCCGCGCTTCGGAAAAGACATCGCGGAAACGGTAGAACTTGCCCTCGTAGTCGAACGGCGTCTTCGAGGTCCAGACCTTGCGCATGACGTCGAGATATTCGGAGGCGCGCTGGTAGCGTTCCTCCTTGGGCGAGAAGTCGCCCTCGCGCTGCTGATCGGCGTCGCTGTTGCCGGCGATGATGTGCAGCGCCAGGCGGCCGCCCGAGAGCTGGTCGACGGTGGCGGCGGCGCGTGCGGCGAGCGTGGGGGCCACGACGCCCGGCCGATGAGCGACCAGGTAGGCGAGCTTCTCGGTGTGAGCCGCCGCGTAGTTGGCGACATTGAAACCTTCGGCGGACGACGAATAGTAGCCGACCAGCACGTAGTCGAAGTGCGCTGCCTCGTGCGCCTGCGCGAATTCCTTGAGGAAGGTCGGCGAGATTCCGCCGGCGATCACATGCAGCGCCGTCCCCTGGGGCGGCGCCACCCCGATCATGCCGATCACTCTTGCGGGCAAGGCTTCCTCCGTTTTCCAAATAGTGGAATTATGTTCTAAATTGTTCGAAGATCGACGCAGCTTGTCAAGCCGGCCCGCCGCAGAGCGGCTCACCGGACCGCGGGTCTCCAGACCCGCTCAAGCGTCTTCGTCTTCGCGCAAAAAAATGAGGCGGGTCTGGAGACCCGCGGTCCGACGAGGCGCGAACCGTCAGGTAAAGCTGAAGCCCATCGTGCGGCCGTAGTAGTAGAGGCCGCCATCCTGGACGATCAGGGCAAGCGCGATGTCGTCCTCGCTCACCTCGCCGCCGGTGATCTGTCGCCCGTTGCAATGGTCGTGCGGTGCGCCGGCCGGCGTCAGCAGGGTCGAATGACGGGTCCAGGCAAAGGTGCGGCCGCCGATCGTCGAGGTACAGCCTGCTTCGCGCAGGGCCAGGACGAGGGCCGCCGCGTTGTGGCGATGGGGGCGCTGCGCCTCGCCGGGGCGAACGGCATTCAAGGTCAGGGTCATGGCGGGAAGGCACGTCCCGAGCCGTTCGGTGCGCGCGCTCGCCATGAACAGGGCGCGTCCCGCCGTGTCGGGCGCCAGGGGGCGATGATAGAGCGACTGCAGCTCGCGCGCGACGTCGTCGCGGCGATAGAGCGTCGTCTCGATCGCCGCCCGGTCGGCAGCTTCGGGCTGCACTCCGAGAAAGGCCAGTGCCGGCTCGTCGCTGACCATCCACAGAACGGCATCCTCGTCGGCCGCCCATGTCGACGTCGCACCGCCTGGCACCAGCAGGATGTCGCCGTCGCGCCAGTCGATCGCTTCGCCCTCGCGGTCCAGGCGTCCCTTGCCGCGCAGCACGGCCCAGATCTCGCCGCTCGCAGCGAAGCGGCAGGTGAGGGGCGCGCCGGCCCGCACCGAAACGTAGCGCGCCAGCATGAAGGGCGTCGTCGCGGGATAGTCGGTGCCGAGCGAGGCGGAGAGATCGAGCGCAACGAGGCCGGTCGGCGCATCGGCCGCGAACACTCGGGTTTTCTGCGGCTCGAACGATTGCGGCTCGATCGACGGGCGGACGATGTTGAAGCCCTTCTCGACCGGAACGTAGCGGGCTCGTTGCGCCTGGATCGACATCATCCCTCCGCGGGGCCGGCCGTTGTGCGTTGTGTCGCTCATAGCGCCATGAAGCCGCCGTCGGCATTCAGGACGTGCCCGACGATGAACGAGGCTGCATCCGACGCGAGCCACACCACGGCTTCGGCGACTTCCTCGGGGCGGCCCATGCGGCGCAGCGGCAGGCCGGCGGCGACCGCACTCATGTCCATGATCTTGGAGCCCAGCATCATGTCGGTGACGACGCGTCCCGGCGCCACGCCGTTGATGCGCACGCCCTTGTCGGCATATTCCATGGCCGCCGAGCGTGTCAGCGAGATCGTGGCGGCTTTGGAGGCCGAATAGAGGGCCAGGCCGGGATTGGGATTGCGCAGGCCGCTCACCGATGCGTTGACGACGATCGCGCCGCCGCCTTGCGCCACCATCTGGCGGACCTGGTGCTGCAGGCAGAGATAGACCGAGCGCACATTGGTATCGAACACCCGGTCGTAGAGGCCGGGCTCCTGTTCGGCCAACGGCGCGCGCGGCTCCTGATAGCCGGCATTATTGAAGGCGACGTCGAGCCGGCCGTGATCGGAAACGATGGTGCGATGCAGGGCCTCGATCTCGGCGGGCTGGGTGAGGTCGGTTGCGACAAAGCGGCCCGTGGCGCCGATCTCGGCAAGGGCTTCGACCGCTTGCTGTCCTTCGGCGCGGCGGCGGCCGGCGATCACGACGAAGGCGCCGCGGCGCCCAAACGCCAGCGCGCTGGCACGGCCGATGCCCGTGGCCCCTCCAGTGACGAGCACCACCTTGTCGGCGAAGTCATACATCGCGGGCCGCCTGGGCGTCGGTCAGGCGTGCCCGCTCGACGATCGCCCGCTGGTCGAGCCCTGCCGGCAGAGAGCCGTAGACGGCGCCTTGGTCACCGCCGAGACGCGTCACGCAGAAGGCATCGGCGAGCGCCTGCGGCGAATGACGAATGAGCAGGCTGGCCTGTAGGGCAATCGCCATTTGCTCGACGATGCGGCGGCCCCGTGCCTCTGGCTCGCGGGCGCTGCCCAGCTCGTCCTGAAGACGCTCGACCATCCGGTCGAGGCGCCTGTCGCCGCCTTTGGCCTGGCGCAGTTCGGCGATGAAGGCGGGTACGCTGTCCGGCGAGCGCGCGGCAGCGCGCAGCACATCGAGCGCGATGATGTTGCCGCTGCCTTCCCAGATGCCGTTGAGCGGCGCTTCGCGGTAGAGGCGGGCCATCGGTCCCTCCTCGATGAACCCGTTGCCGCCATGGCATTCCAGCGCTTCATGGACGACGCCGACGGCCCGCTTGCAGTTCCAGAATTTGCCGACGGGCGTGCCGATCCGGACCAGCAGCCCGGCGGCAGCGTCGCCGGCCTGCTCGTCGTCGACCGCCCGCGCCAACCGAAAGGCGAGGAGGGTGGCCGCTTCGACCTCCAGCGCCAGGTCCGCGACGACGTTCTGCATCAAGGGTTGGTCGATCAGGCGTTTCTGAAAGGCACGGCGGGACGTCGCGTGGTGGATCGCCTCCGACACGGCCCGGCGCATCAGTCCGGCCGATCCGATGGCGAAATCGAGCCGCGTCAGGTGGGTCATGGCGAGCGCCACCTTGATGCCCTGGCCTTCCTCGCCGACCAGCCAGCCGAGGGCGCCGCGATACTCGATCTCGCTCGAGGCATTGGATTTGTTGCCGCACTTATCCTTCAGGCGCTGGATCAGCAGACGATTGCGCGTCCCGTCGGGCAGCCAGCCGGGCAGGAGGAAGCAGGAAAGGCCTCGGTCGGTCTGGGCCAGGGTGACGAAGAGATCGCTTTGCGGCGCCGAGAAGAACCATTTGTGACCGTCGATGAGATAAGCTTCTCCCGGTCCACGCCGGGTCCCGGCAGGTCGCGCGGTCGTCTGCGTGGCCCGCAGGTCGGAGCCGGCCTGCTTCTCGGTCAATGTCATCCCGACCGTTCCGCCGGCCTTGCGCTGCATCGGCGCAGGCGTCGCGTCGTAATGCGTCGAGACGACGAAGGGCTCCCATACCGCTGCGAGGTCGGGCTGCAGCCGCAGCGCCGGGATCGCCGAGTAGGTCATGCCGAGCGGGCAGCAGATGCCGCTTTCGCCCTGGTTCCAGAGATAGGAAAGGAGGCCACGCGCTACGTGGCCGCCGGGCCGCGTGGCGGTCCAGGCCAGCGAATGGGTGCCGTGACCGATCGCCAGCGACATCAGTTCGTGCCAGGCCGGATGAAAGGCGATCTCGTCGATGCGATGGCCGAACCGGTCGTGCGTTCGCAGCTCGGGGGTATGGCGGTTGGCCTCGCGCGCCAGCTCGGCAACGCGGGCACTGGCGACCGTCGCGCCGGCCTCGGCGAGCAGCTTATCAGCCCATCCGGCCTGGTCGCGGGCCGCAATCTCCGTCAGCAGCCGATCGCCAGTGAAGGCGTTGTGGCCGGTGAGCGGCGTCGCCTGGTTCATCACCTCGTGGGTCGCATAGCCGTCGGCAGCGGGAGGGGGGAAGCGCGCAAACGGATCGATTGCGGCACCGGCGATCTCAGCGCTCATCGCTTTGCCTCCCCGCCGACACTGGCGCGCAGGCAGAATGCGGTGATCTGGTCGATGAGATGCCGGTCGGCGCGCGCGCCGGTTCCCTTGGCCGGCGCCAGCGGTCCGACCAACGCTTCCATGAAGGCGCCGACGATGCAGGCGGCGGCCACCGCCGGATCAAGCCGGGGAAAGGCGCCGCGCATGATGCCTTCCCGCAGGATACGTTCGAAGCCGTGCGCAAGCTTCGCTCGATAGTCGAGACGCACCATCTCGACTTCCGGATCGACCGGCTCGGCGATCAGCGCGTAAGCGAGCCGCCGGCCGCGCAGCGCGCGGCTGGCGAAAGTGCGAATGGCTGCTTCCAGCTTCTCGACGGGCGAGCCATCGGCGTCGGCCACCGCCTTCACGATCTCTACTTCACGCGCGGAAACAGTGGCCACGATCTCGGCGCACAGCTCTGCCTTGGCGGTCCAGTGGCGGTAGACCGTCCCCGTGGCGACGCCGGCTTTTTCCGCGACATTGTCGACCTGGGCGGCGGCCCAGCCGCCCTCGGCGACCAGGTCGCGCGCCGCCTTCAGGATGCGCGCCCGCTTGTCGGCCAGCCGCTTCGTCGCATTCTCGGTCTGTCGGTAAACCATTGGCCCGCGATCCCAGCATCAGACTTCAAACTATGAACTACAGTTCATTTTCAAGAAATGAACATGAGTTCATGATTTGAGTCAAGTCGCGATGCGGCGCGGCAGCAGCCAGAAGCAGAGCACGGCCACGACGGCGATGAGCGCCGCCATGATCAGCATCGTGATGCGGTAGCTCGCGAGATAGGCTTCGATACCGCTCGCGACGACGTCATGTACCATCTTGGCGTCGAACCGGTCGGTGTTCCCGGTCTGCACGTAGGCTTGCAGGATGCCGATGGCCTGGGCCTGCTCGCCCGGCGTCGCACCCGCCTCGGCGAGCCGCTGCCGCAGCAGCGGATTGAACATGCCGTAGATCAGCGAGGAGCTGAGTGCCAGCCCGAAGGCGAAACCGAACTGGCCGAACGCCGTGCGCGAGGAGCCGACGGCACCGACCAGCGCCGGTGGCGGTTTGGCGACGAAGACATTCGCCGTGGGCGTCTGGGTCAACATCAGCCCGGTACCGGCTACGAGCAGTGGAACGACGAACATCCAGTAAGGTGTCGAGGGGCCGGCGAAGCCCATTGCTGCCAACGCCGCCGCCATGGCGAGCAGTCCGGCCGGTACCAGCAGCCGCATGGAGACGCCCTTGGCGACCAGGCTGCCCGCCCAGCTCGCGGCGCCGATGCAGGCGACGATAAAGGGCAACTGTCCTAGGCTCACCTCGATCGGCTCGTAGCGATAGACGTACTGCCAGAGCAGCGACAACTGGATGGCGACCACGGCGTTGCCGATGTTGAAGGCGATACCGGACATGGCACCGACCATCAGCTCCGGATCGGTGAAGGAGCGGATCGGAAAGGCCGGCGTGGCCGACCGCCATTCCCAGAGGCCAAAGGCGGCCAGGAGCGCGAGACCGGCGGCCAGGGGAAGCAGCACCCGGGCGCTGTCCCAGCCCGACGAGGCGGCATTGCTGACGGCGTAGAGTGCACTCACCAGGCCCAGCGCCACCAGGACGAGGCCCAGGCCATCGAAACGTCCAGCATCGGGATCCTTCGCTTCGGGCACGGCCTTGAAGGACCAGACCAGTGCCAGCACGCCGACCAGCGGGCCCACCAGGTAGGCGGCGCGCCAGCTGATGCCGGCCAGGTATCCGCCGGCCACGCACAGGATGACGATGGCGAAGGTCTGCAGCGCCAGCCACTTCGCGACCATACGGGCAAGCTCCTGGGGGCTGCCCGCGATCGTGCGCAACAGAGCGAAGGAGAGTCCGAAGGAGGCGGCAAAGCCCACACCCGACAAGGCACGGCCCAGGGCGAACAGGGCCGGACTCGGGGCCAGCGCGGTGACCACGCCGCCGGCCAGGGTCACCAGCAGGCCGAGCAGCATCACCTTCTTGCGCCCCCAGCGGTCGCCCAGGCTTCCGGTGGCGAGGATGGTGGCGGCGATGCAGAGCGTGCCGATGCTGGCGGCCAGCGACCGCTCGGTGCCGGTCATGTGCAGGGCGTTGCCGGCGCCCACGACGGCGATGTTGTGGATCGCCGGGTCGAGGTTCATGGGCAGGGACGCGCCGACCAGCGCCAGCAGGGCCGTGCTGCCCGATGCGTTTCGCGGGGTGTCGTTCATGGATGGGGTTCTCTCGGAGGGGAGGCGCCGCGGCGCAGCAGCTCGACAAGGTCGGCCGGGCCGACGGTTCGCGCCACGCCGGCGAAATGGCAATCGAGGCGCGCCGGGTCGAGCTGCCCGGTAAGTCCGATGCAGACGATCACACTGCGCGTCTTCGTCAACGGATCGACGTCCTTGTCCTCGGCGTCCAGCGACCATCGACCGCCGGCAACCTGCAGCACGAAGCGACGATCCGGTGCCTCGAGCAGCCGCACGATGCCCTTGGCCCGAACGATTTCGGTCGGCAGCGTGGCGAGGGCGGCGCGCAGGGCCGTGCCGTCGAGCGGCAGCTCGCTCGCCAAGGTCCAGCTCGTGAACATCCGCCCATGGTCGAGGTCGGGCGACAGGGCGAGCCGCGCACCCGGCACCTCGGTTTCGATCCAGAGGCGAACCGCGCGGCAGGTCTCGGCATCCACGATGTCGGTTCTGCTCAGCACGATCAGGTCGGCGCCGGCGAGCTGCAGGCGCACCAGGTCGCCGACATACTTGTCGCGCGCTCGCATGCGAACGGTCTCGGGGGCGGCAACCACGACGATGCTGTCGAGGGCGAGCCGTGGATGGCTGCCGGCATAGTCGGCGATCCTGGCGGGATCGGCGACACCGCTCGCCTCGATGAGAATGCGGTCGGGTCCGTCCGAGCGCTCGGCGAGGTCATGCAGCGCGAGCCCGAGATTGTCGCCGATCGAGCAGCACACACAGCCATTGACCAGGCTGATGGTCTCGCCATCGCGGCCGGCGATCAGGGCGGCGTCGATGTTCACGCTGCCGAAGTCGTTGACCAGCACGGCGAGCTTCACGCCCTGGGCTTCGCTCAACAGGCGGTTGAGCAGGGTGGTCTTGCCGGCGCCGAGGTAGCCGCCGATCACGGCAACGGGAATCTGCTCTGCCATGGGAGGTCAGCCGACAGGGAAGACCCGGCCACCCACGACGGTCGCCTGGACGGGGATATCCCGGATCGTCATGGGATCGACGGTGAGCGGGTCGCGCGCCAGGATGGTGAAGTCCGCCCGCTTGCCGACGCGGATGCTGCCGATCTCGTGGTCGCGATGCAGCAGGTAGGCCGCGTTGAATGTCATCATCCTGAGCGCGTCGTAGGCGCTGACCCGCTCCTGCGGGCCGAGCACGCGGCCGGTGGCGGTGACGCGATTGGCCGCGCACCACAGGGTGAACAGCGGATCGACCGGCGATACCGGCGTGTCGCTGTGAGCGGAGACCATGACGCCGAGGCGAAGCGCCGTCGCCGCCGGATTGAGCGCCGCCGCGCGAAAGGCGCCGAAGGTATGGGCGCGGTGGAACTCGCCCCAGTAGTAGAGATGATTGGAGAACAGCGTGGCGTGGATGCCGAGCGACGCCATGCGGCGCAGCAGCGATTCGTCGAGCATCTGGCCGTGCACGATGAAGTGGCGGTGGTCGAAGCGCGGATGGGCGGCCTGCGCCAGGGCCACGGCCTCGATGAAAAGCTCGGCCGCCTGATCGGCGTTGCAATGGGCCACGATCTGCAGGCCGGCCTTGTGCAGGGCCGGCACCAGCGTGCGCAATTCGTCCGGCGCGCGATTCCACAGACCGTTCTCGCCGCTGCCGAGATAGGCCGGCGGCCGCAGCCGGCCGGTGAAGCCCTGGTTGGAGCCATCGAGGATGATCTTGATGCCCTGGAAGGCGAGCTTGTCGTTGCCCTTGCCGTCCAGCCCCTTGGCGAACTTGATCATGTCATCGACGCCGGGAACGGTGATGCCGTTGTTGTGCGCCACGATTCGGGCGGGGAAATCCTCGGCTTCCGTGGCGGCCAGCGCCGATGCGAGGAATGCCGGGTCGAAGTAGGTGCTGCCGCCGCCGTCGACGATCGTGGTGGCGCCGCGCGCCTGGGCGACGCGGGCGAAGTTGTAGAACTGGGCGGCATCGGTCGAGCCGCCGATCATGTCGGCGGCCACCGCCTTGACGGCGATCAGCATGGCGGCCATCTCGCGCAATTCGCCGGTCGGCGCTCCCGAGGCGTCGCGCAACACGCCAGGCACCCGGATCGCGGCATAGTTCGCCATCTCGAGGGTGGCCGAGTTCACCGACCCGACATGACAGCTCGCGTGCAGCAGGAAGATCGGGCGGGTCTTCGACACCTGGTCGAGTTCGTGGCGCGTGATCGGTGCGATCGGGTCGTTGAGCGAGGGATCCACTCCCCAGCCGACCAGCGGCTTGGTGGGATCGCTCATCGTCGCCTCGATCTCCTTCAGGCGGGCGATCAGCGCGTCGTTGTCGGTGAGGCCTTTCTGCAGCCTGCCAGATGGGTCGGGCCGGTCGATCGGCCCGACATAATGCGCCTTGGCCCACAGCAGGCCGTCCAGCAGGTGAGCATGGCTCTCGATCAGGCCTGGGATCAGGATGCTGTCGGCGAAGCGCTCGTCCAGGGTGCAAGGGCCCCAGGCGGCGCAGTCGTCGAGGTCGCCGACCTCGAGGATAATGCCGTCGCGCACGGCGACATGCGTGGCCTCGCCGACCGACGCATCCATGGTGATGATCTTCTTGGCGGCGAAAACGGTGACTGGGCCGGGCATGGTCGTCTCTCCTCGAAGGGGGGCAGTCGGCTACTTGGAAAACAGGAACTGGATCTGCAGGCGAAGCTGCCAGTCGGCGTCGTAGTCCCGCTTGGCCACGTTGTAGTAGGCCGAGAGCTCGACGCTCATGGGCACCTTGCCCAGGTGAAGGATCTTGCCGACGCCACCGCCCAGCGGCAGCAGGATCTGACGGCCGGCCGCCGCCAGCCAATCCGCCTTGAGAATCGGCGAAGAGGTGACGTACAGGCCGTCTTCGAAGACGTAAGTCAGCAGCGGCTGCAGGTAGCCGATGCTGTAGGAAGCGGCGGACGGGCTCGTGCCGAGCGACCAGGCGGTATAGGCGATACCACCCAGCACCCAGGGGCTGCCGGGTTCCCAGCGCAGGACGGCGGCCGACGGTCCGAGGCCGAGATTGTCGTTGCCCAGCGTACGACTGCTGTGCGTCGGCAGCTGGATCACGGGGCCGATGCCCCACACCCAGGGGCCGGTCGGAGCCGGCGACAGGAAGGGCGTGATCTGGATGTCGCCCAAGCCGGCGACGGCACTGATCTCGTGAGTCATCGACGGGTTGAAGATCAGCGGCACGACGGCCCGCGTGATAATGTTGAAGTTCGTCGACACGGCCGCCGGGACGATCGGCTGGAAGTTGAGGCCGTCCTGCAGCCCTTGTCGTGGGCCGTAGCGGAAATTGAAGTTGTTCTGGATCGGCACGGAGATCAGGGACGGCAGCGGGTTCTGGGCCTGCACCGCGAGCTCGCGCGGGCCCGCCTCGGCTTGCGCCGGGGCGGGGCGGACACTCCAGGCGATCAGCACCGTCGCGGCGATCGCGAGACGACGCGAGAGGACGCTCATCGCGTCGGCGCTCGTCAAAAGCGGAGGCCGATGCCGATGACCGGCCCGTGGAAGACGAGATTCAGGCCGTTGGCGTCGAAGCCCGAGCCGGTGCTGTAGTTCACGCCGATGGCGCGGTAGCCGGCCACGGCGGCGATGCGGACGCGGTCGGCCTGCCATTCGTAGCTGTAGACGCCGAGCGCCTGCCAGGTGAGCTGGCTGCCGAGCCCGAAGCCGCCGATGTCGCCGCGCAGCATGATGTTCTGGTGCGGCGTGAACTGGTGCCTGAGGCGCAGGCCGACCAGCGGATCGACCCACTGCATGGTGTTCGACAGCGAAACGCCGAACTGGCGCGAGCCGCTGAGGCCGAGCGCTGCATAGTTCGCGGTCGCCAGCGCGTCGACCGAAACGCTGGCCGAGCTGTTCCAGTAGCGAAAGCCCAGCAGCGCATCGACTGCCGTGAACGATCCGCCGCTACCCGACCAGCGATGGACTTCGTACAGGCCACCCAGTTCGGCAATCACCAGGTCGGTGACGAGCGCGGCATTGGCGGTGGCGCTGAGCTGCAGGCCCGGCAGCGGATTGCGGTAGGCCGCCGTCGAGCGGCTGAAGCCCAGCCGGGTCCAGACCAGGTCGCCGTAGAACCCGACGCGCCCCTTGTCGGCTTCGAAGTAGCTCATCCAGGCGAGCAGGGAATCGCTCTTCTGCACGAGGTCGATGAAGCTTGCGTTGATGTCCACGGTCTGGCCGCGGGCCGTGAGGTTGCCGGCGATGTTGATCGCCCAGCCATAGGTGGTGACGCCAAAGCGCCACGGCTCGGGATCTAGCGGGGCCGAGGCAGGTGCAGTTCGTCCGGCGGCGTCGAGCGCCGGCTGCTCGTCCGCCGAGGCGGTCGCGGCGCCGGCAATGGCGGCCGTTGCCAGCGCAACGGATATCGTGAGTGACTTGGCAAGACCGATCGATGGCGGCACGTAGGGTCCTCGAGCTGGGGTCCTCGAACTCGACCGGACGTGCGTAGCGGCAGCGACGGCGTGGTCGCTATCCGCTCAGCGCAGAATTTTCCAGCGGCGCGCGAGGCTTGGTGCCCATGGCCCTGGCAAGCGTTTCGCTCGGACGTTCACCGAAGGTCGCGGCATAGGTCGCCGCGAAGCGGCCGAGGTGCCAGAAGCCGAGCTCGAAAGCCACGCCCGTCACCGTCGTGTCGGCCGACGGTTGCCGCAGCATCGAGAGTGCCCGCCAGAGCCGGCGCCAGCGCAGATACTCCAGAGGCGTCCTGCCCGTCCTCTGTTGCACCACCGCTTCGAGCGAGCGCCGCGAGGCGCCGCTCTTGCGGCAGAGCTCCGCCATGTCGATCGGCCGGTCGCCCGCTTCCTCGAGCGCGCGTTCGAAGCGCATCAGGATCCGGGTATGGCGCCCGATGGTCGACCGATCGGGGCGGAACGTGCCGGCCTCGCCCATGGCGGCGATCGCCTCGATCATGCTGTTGCGCAAGGCGACGCGGACGGCCGGCGAAGCGAACGCCTGCGGCTCGGCATCGAGTTGGGCCAGCACCGTCTGGGCGAGAGTAACGAACCGCTGGCGCGGCACGATCGAGGCGACGCGCCAGCGACCGGCACGCGGCGCACTGGACGGTCCGAAGGGCAGCTCGAGTTCGGGGGCCTCGCCGAACAGGGACGTGTCGAGACCGAAGGTCGTGACGTCGGCCGCGGCGGCGCTGCGCATCGTGCCGCCTTCGCCCGGCCGCACCGCCACGAGATCGGTAACCCCGACATCCTGTCCATTGGCCGAACAGCGCGGGCTCATGACATGCCAGACATTGAAGCTCGGCAGGCGCTCGTCGGTGGTCACCACGCTCGCCTGGTCGACCTCCAGGCGGCTCAGCACGACCCCGTCGACATGAAAATGCCAGTACCGCCCGCCGAACGACGGTCCTGACTCGGCAATGCAACGGAAGTTCGCTCCGGGTATGGCACGCCCCAGCGCTTCGCCGTTATCCGATGCCGTTCGACGATAGATGTCCACCGTTGCCGATGCCCCCCGCGGAAGTCTGCCACAACTCCCGATGGACGCCGTCGGAAAATCGCATTGCCGTCGTTTGGAGATTTGCGCGGCACGGATAGCCTTCGTTCTCCTCTCCTCCGGAAGGTGACTGTTGGATTCACACATCGTTCAGGCGTCCTCTCCGCACATGGAGCGGCTTGGAACAAGCCGCGGAGTGGGGGGAGAGGAGGGGCCCCCATGCGCAGCATGGGGTAGGTGAGGTGGGTCAGAGATCTCTCAACCCGCACACCATTTCTGTGATCCACGCCCTCACCTTCCCCATGCTTCGCATGGGTCCCTTTCCTCTCCCGCGTTGCGGGAGAGGACAGACGAGCGCGACGTGTGAATACGACAGTTCTCTGTGCTTCGGGGAAGAGGAACATGAAGGTCGAGAGAACGGCGCAAAAAAAGAGCGGCTCGTGGGAGCCGCTCCTTGGTCTCTGTATCGAGGCTTCGCCTACTGCACGAGGATCTCGACGCGGCGGTTCTGCGGTTCGCGAACATTGTCGCCGGTCTGCACCAGCAGGCCCTGTTCGCCGCGGCCGATGACGGCGATCGCGGAGGCCGGCACGCCGTTGCGCACCAGCGCGTCCTTCACGGCGTTGGCGCGGCGCAGCGACAGCGCCATGTTGTACTGCTCCGAGCCCGACGTGTCGGTGTGGCCGGTCGCCGTGACGCGCGCATTGCCCTTTGCCCGGTAGGCATCGGAGGCCTGCTTGATGACGTTCAGCGAGGCTTGCGACAGGCGATAGCTGTCCCAGTCGAAGAACACCATGAAGGAGGGCGGTGCCGCGGCGGCGGGCGCCGGCGGCGGCGCTGCGGCGGCGGGCGGCGCGAACTTGTACTGCACGCCCATCACGGCCACGAAGTTGTTGTTGTTGTAGGTCACGTTGGCGCCGCCGATATTGACCCACGGATTGGTCGTGCCGACATAGCGGCCTTCCAGGGCGACGCGCCACTGGCTGTCGACATTCCAGCCAAGGCCGAGGATGCCTTCATAGGCGAACACCGTTGCGCCGAGCGCCGTGTTGCTGTCGACGAAGCCGATGCCGGCGCCCGCACCGACATAGGGCGTGAACGCCGATGCCGGGAAGAAGTCGTAGAGCACCTTGCCCATGACCTGGAGCTGGCCGGCGGTGCCGCTGAAATTGGCGAGCGGAATGCTGGCCGATATCGGCACGCGGCCATAGGCGACCTCGAGCTCGACACGCGGGCCGACGAAGTCGTAACCGACGATGCCGCCGACGGCCCAGCCGGTCGAACTGGTGATGGAGCCGCCGACATTGGTCGACGTGTTGAGGAACCAGGCAAGGCCACCACCGGCGCCGACGTAGAAACCCGGCAACGGATTGATTTCCTGTGCCTGTCCGACTGACGGCAACAGCATTGCCGCTGCCATGACGCCTAGTGCCTTCTTCATCGGCTGGACTCCCCCTGCGACGCGGTCTGGAACACTTGTCTTGGACACTCTACACGTACCGAGCGGTTTTTTCTGCTTATCTCCCGCTGTCTGCCGTGGCCCTCGCGACAGTGTGACGGGAAAGCCACATTCGATAGTCAACTATTTGCAACTCAACTGTCGTGTTGTCTTAGCTTGTAGTTCTCCATCACCCATTTGAGGGTCGTTCCGTACTGCGGGTCGGTCGCATAAACGCCCGTCAGTGCATCTGCAAAAGCCTCGGGATTGGCCACGACCTGCATGGCCGAGCGGTAGGGCGAGCCGGTCGACAGCAGCTTGCCGTGCAGTTCGAAGGCCTCCGACAGACTGGAGAAGCGGCGGAACTTGGCCACGATGGTGATGACCTTGCCGTCGATCACCTCCCGAGTTTCGCTCTCGACCGCCGGCTGGTTGTCCAGCGCCTTGATGCCGAACGGGTTGTTGCTGTCCGGCGGCATGGCCGAGCCCCAGGCGCTTTCGACGATCCACTGGGCCAGGGTGATCGACGCCGGGATGCCGAAGCGGCGCTGCGAGGCCTTGGCGGCCTCGATCACCTCCGGCGGCACGATCCCGACATGGCCGTAGCGGACAGGCGCCGGCTTTTCCTTGGTCACCAGGGGGCGGGCGGCGAGGGCATAGTAGGTCGGGCTGCCGGGGGCGACATGCCCGGTCGGCGGATTCATGTTCATGATGACGGCCTGGAAGGCCTTGATCGCGAGAATGGTCCCCGGATCCATGTTGCCGGTGACGGGGACCTCGGTGTGAGGCTTGGGCAGTCGCTTGTTGAGCAGGGACTGGATGACGAAAACGTCACCGGGGCCGTTCACGGCGTCGAGCCCCACGGACGTGAAGATCGGGGGAGCGACACTGCCCACCTCGTCGGTGCTCAAGATCGTCTGCGACGGGACAAGGCACATGGCGACGACTTCTTCCGAACGTCGAGCAACTTCTGCGCAAAGCTTGGCGCTGCCGGTTGGGGCCGTCAACTCTCAACGCGACAGGAGGCGCCGGGTAGAGCGTGTGCGCGTAGCTCGTGCTCCGGTGGCGACCTTGCCTTATAGTTCCCGAGGGAGCGGGCACACCTTCCCGCAGGGCGAGATGCGGACGGCTCGGCAGGCGCCGCAAGGCCTTGTCCGCCGGTCGTTTTTGGCCAAATGCGATTGCCGGGTTGCAGGTTCCGTTTATCAGGAGTGCGTCAGCACGTGACCCTGAAGCTTGCCATGATCCGCTGCCCCGACAATGTGGCGCCTCAACGACGGGAAGTTCGCGGCGGAGAGTTCTCCATTGGCCGGGGGCCGGACAACGAGTGGGTCATCGCCGACCCGGACCGCCACCTCTCGAAAAGGCACTGCCTGCTGGTCCATGACGCCGGTGAATGGGGCCTGCAGGACCTCAGCACCAACGGCACCTTCCTCAACCAGTCGAGCGAGCCGATCGGCCGTGGGACCCATCAGAAGCTGCGGAGCGGCGACCGCATCAAGTTCGGCCTCTATGAACTGGAGGTGACGATCGAGGAGGACGAAGACGCCCTCTCCGGTTCGTTGGGCCTGCGGTCCTCCCATCCCTTTGGTGAGCGCCCGTCCGACGAAGCGGCGCCTTTTCTCGACCCTCCCGGCTCCGTCCGCCTTCCGCCGGACTACGATCCGCTGACCGACAGCTCCGACCCCTTTGCCCGTGAAGGGACCCAGCCGGACCATGCGCCGGCACTGGACAGCGCCTTCCGCATGCCGCCGATGGCCATTATCCCCGACGATTGGGATGCCGAGCCGTCCGCCGTGAAGCGTCCGCCGCCCTCCGAACCGGTGGAGCCACCCAGGCCCCGGCCGGAAGCCGCGCCACCGCCGCCATCGCCACCTCCGCGGTCGCCGGCAAACCAGCAGGCGGCAAACCATCAGTCGGCAAACCACCAGGCGGCAAATCATCAGGGCGAAAATCATCGGGCGGCAGTCCCGCAAGCGGCCCCGCCTCAGCCGGTATCCCGGGCACCGTCGGCGGCCGACGACGCGCGGCTGGCCAAAGCCTTCCTGCGCGGCGCGGGCCTCGGCGAGACGACCCTGAAGGATCCCGAAAAGACGCTGGAACGCATCGGCGAGGCGTTGCGCGCCACGGTGAGCGGCCTGCGCCAGACGCTGATCGCGCGGGCCAGCATCAAGGACGAGTTCCGCATCGAGCAGACCCTGCTCCGGCCGGCCGGCAACAATCCGCTGAAATTCTCGCTCGACGACGACGATGCGCTCGCCACCCTGCTCGGCGAGGGGCGGCGCGGCAGCATGGTGGCGGAGGCGGCCATTGCCGAAGCTTTCGCCGATCTGCGCGTGCATGAGCTTGCGACGATCTCGGCCATGCAGGCGGCGGTGCGCGTGCTGCTGGCGCAGTGCGCGCCCGACGTGATCGAGAGCAAGGTCGCGACCAGTGCCTTGCACATCCATCCCGTCCAGCGGCGGGCGGCCGCCTGGGATGCTTTCGTCCAGCATCACAGGGTGATCACTCAGGCCCTCTCCGACGATTTCGACAGCGTGTTCGGCAAGGCCTTTGCGCGCGCCTACGAAGAGGCGATCGAGAAGCTCGAAGCCGACGACAGTTTCAACACTGATCGGGGGACATCATGAAGCGCCGGTTTCTGTTCAGCGCACCGATCGTCCTGCTGGCCGCCGGATGCGGCCCGCCACCGCCGGCGGCCGTCGATCTCACCGTCAAGGCGGCCGCCGATCTCAATCGCAATGCGGCCGGCACGCCGCTGTCGGTGGCCGTGCGCCTCTATGGCCTCAATGCGAGGTCGCGGTTCCTGGGGGCGGATGCCTATGCCCTGATGGACAAGGAGAATGCGGTGCTCGGCGACGAAGGTACGCGTCTCGAGGAAATCGTCGTGAAGCCGGGCGAGATCCGCAAGCTTGCGATCGTGCCCAAGCCCGACGTGCGCTTCATCGGGGCCGCCGTACTGTTCCAGGACATCGACCGTGCCCGCTGGCGGTCCATTGCGCCGATCGCGGCCAGCGGCCTCACGCGCCTCGTCCTCACTCTCGGCAGCAGCCAGTCCGAACTGGAGCCCGCATGACCTGGTCGAACCGCGTCGTATGGCTGGAAGGCATGTTCCTTCGGGCGCAGCACTTCCAGCAGCAGGACCGCTGGTTCGAAACGCAGTTGCGCGACCGCACGGCGTCGTTGCGGTCGCATGCCTGGGGGCTGACCGAGGGCGCGATCAACCGCAGCCTGCTGACCACCGGCCAGTTCGCGTTGGCGACGGGCAGCGGCATCTTCGAGGACGGCACGCCGTTCTCGCTGCCCGGCGAAGTCGATCAGCCGGCGCCGCTCGACCTGACCGAATCGACGCGCAACGCCGTGGTCTATCTCGCCTTGCCGATCCGTCAGGCCGGGGCGATCGAGGTTTCCGGCGACGGGTCGACCGAGGGCCGCTACCAGCAGCGTCCGTT